>AUXO012044400.1_pt1 | contig 14294 bp, 12 predicted proteins | sample 768731 | NCBI WGS metagenome assembly AUXO01 (sample SAMN02715735, study PRJNA202380) | gut metagenome | biome: sheep rumen | host: Ovis aries | place: New Zealand: Palmerston North | reverse complement strand
TGGTTTTCGTTTTCGAAGAGCATCATACATCATCAATTCATGATTTCCACCCAAATAATGAATCTGAACTCCTTCAGAAGATTGCATCCTTTTTTCTACATCTTGAAGCATACGAAAAGAATCTAATCCTCTATCAATCAAATCTCCATTAATCGTAAAATCTACTGGTTCTAATAAAGATACATTATCTAAATATCCCATAATAGAATCATAAACTTCTCCACAACCATGTAAATCAGCAACAACAAATTTACGCATAAAACCCTCCTAGCAAAAAAAATAAATTAGTCTTTCCATTCATATTTTTTGCTTAATTTTTGATCTAATACTTCTGGATGAAGAGCGATATCTTGAGCCATATTCACACTTTTAGCGAAATAAAAGCCATCCGCAATTCTCTCATCTAAAGTAAAGGTAATATCTACCTTTCTACGTCCTTCTACTTCACGAATAGTCCCAATGGTAATCACAATAGAATTCGTACCATATTCATTTAAATGATGGTAACAAGAATTGGAATGAATACTTCCCAAATTACTAAAAATAACAGTTGAATAATTGGTATCTCCTTCCGTTAAAGCCTTAGGATTCCATCCATGACGATCCAAAAATTTTACAAATCGCACAATAGTTCCAAGTAACCATCCAGGTAAAGACGTAAAGATTTTCAAAACATCGTCAAAATCATTTTTTCCTTCATTTTTCGAACGAAATACATCAATAGCCATTCTCTTACTCATTTGAACAGCATTCTCTTCTGGATTTAATTCTAAGCAAATAATCTTTTCATCCGCATTATCCGTCATTTTATCCTTTGCAATAAAAGAAAAAATAATTTTATCTCTTTCATACAATCGTTTATTTTGAATAAAACGATTTAACTTATTACGATTAAAAAACACCACTCCGAAACAAGCCATTATTGCATGAAAATAAGTCATTTTATACTCTAAGTCACCTTTTTTATTTTTCTTATCTACATACTTACACAATTCTTCCAAATCAAATTCTATCTTACTAGATACTTCTGCATCTACTCTACGATCAAAAATATAAGGAAAAATAACAGCAATTGAACCGCTTGGTTTAATATATTTTCCATCTCGACGATCTTTTAAACTCATACTTAACTCCTTTGGATTGTTTCTAAATACATTTGAAACACTTCGTAAATGACATCATCCCAATTTCGATAGACATCTCGATAAGCTCCATCACTTACTTTTTTATATAATGCTTCATCATTCATTGCTTCATCAATGACATCGGCAAATTCCTGTTCATTACTTGCCAGAAAACCATTTACTCGATCCGTAATATCCGAACTAGTTTTAGATCCCCTCAAGAAAACAGTAGGAACCTTTTGCGCAGCAGCTTCAATTTGAACAATACTAGAAGCATCATATAAGGAAGGAAATAAAAACAAATCGCTTCGTACATAATGATCGCGTAATAATTCACGATCTTCCACATTTCCGCAAAGAATAATATTTTCTTCTAACTGTTTTTTATGAATATATTTTTTTAATTCTTCAAAATCTTGTCCATGTCCAACAAACAACATTTTATAAGAATAGTTTAATTCTTTTTGATTCAACAAAGATAAACTATCCACAATAAATAGAATATTTTTTAATTTATTAATTCTTCCAACAAATAAAAACACTTTATCCTTGTCGGATATTCCATACATAGTATTAATTTTCTCTCGAATTCCTTTTCTATGAGCTACATATTTCATCTCCGTTGCATTATTTAAAACAAGAGGCATACTCTTCACTCCATAATCCTCATAATACAACTGTGCCATACCACTATTCACAGCATAACACTGACTACATTGGTCATAAACTCGGACAATTTCTTTCATAAGTTCACGTGCTACTTTTTCATTGCTAACCGCTCTTTCTAAATCTTGAAGATACTGGCTATGCATCGTTCCAATAACAGGAATCTTTCTTCTTTTAGCAAGATTTACTCCATATTTACCAATTGAAAAAGGAGAATGAATATGAATAATATCAAAATGATATTGAGCCACTTCTCTTCGAAACTCTGCATCCACTAATGGTAAAGGTAAAGAATAATCCACAAATGGCATTTTTATACTTTTACAACGAACGATTTTATAGGGATACTGACTATCATCATAAGAACCAGGATATCCTGGAACAAACACAATAACATTGGCATATTGACATAGTCTTCTAGCATAATTATCCACAACCATTCCTACCCCATCTGTCATAGGTGGAAAGGAATCATTAAACAATCCAATGGTTATTTGTTTCATTGGCATCACCAAATTTATTATATCATAGAAACATTTTTCTACCAAACCATTTATCCGACAAAAAAAGTAGAGAAATCTCTACTTGTAATTGTTTTTATCCGGTGCTTGAGCTGGCTTTCCTTGCTTGTTTGTAACAATCCAAGCATTTGATACCGTTCTTCCACCATATTCTGCACCAGCACTTGGACGATTCCACAATTTTCCTTCAATACTCATCGTACTAGAAGCACCACCATCCAAATTAGCCGCATTATAAGCCTTATAACGTAATAATACATCGATTACATCATTCATAGAAGCTCCTGTACTATAACCAGGAAGTCTTCCTTCAATGATTAAGAATAATACAACTCCATCTTTTCTTTGAGCAATAATACTACGAGGAGCAACTCCCCATCCACCATCACCATGAATTTTAGCAGTTTTTCCATTAACGATTAAGAATGGTCCAAATTCAACCGCATCCATCATACCATCGGCAATAGCTTCCTCTGGTGATTTGGTAGTAAGATACATTTTATGTTCATTCGTAAATCCAATTAATCCACCATCTCCACCAGAATGGTACCAAATCTTTTCTCCATTTTTAATAATAGCTCCATAAGGAATAGAACCATTACCCCAACCATCTAAGTCTTCAAATCCTCCACCATTCAATCCAACTAATCCATTGTTATTTTTAACCAAGGTATTAACAGATTGTCCGGCTTTTCCTAATCGAGAAGAAACCGCAAGTTCCACATCACTCGGATCATAAATACCAATTAACCAACCTTTATATCTTGGCTCAATGATACGAATTGTTTTATAAACTTCATTTCCAGGATCACGAGTAAATAATTCTTGCTCATACTTATTGGAATAATGTGTTTTTTCGGTACTAGTACCAATGACAATTTCATCTAGATTAATCTCTTCAGTAGTTTGTTCAATATAGTTTTCACTCATAATTTTATTAACAGTTTCTTCACTATATAATGTATAAGCAAGATACTTATGAGACATAGTAGTCATAGCCGTTGGAATCCAAAAAGCTTTAAACTCATCATTATTAATGACAATTAAAGCATCAATAGCTAAAATATCCATCAAGATAATTAAAATCGTTAATTTACTAATGCGAAACCATTTTCTTTTTTTCTTTTCTACTGTTTCGACCTTTTCTTTTTTCTTTCTATGAAACATATTCATCACCCCACTACATATGGATCCGTAAAAGATCCGCTTCCTGAAGTTATACTATCTTTTGAAATAGATACAACAGGAACAATATGTTTATATTCTCTTACATCAGCCTCTTCCAACAATCCATTCGCATAACGATTGTATTGCATGCTTCCAACTTCGGAAGTTGTATTCATATGGAAATAATTGGTAAGACCAACATTAGCATTATAATCAAAAATACTTAATAAACCTACTTTACTAACAACTTGAAAAACATAAGTATTTTCAAAAGAATAACCGGTATCATCACTAATTTCTCCCGTAGTAAAATAAGTATCTAATAATACTCCCGCATATGGAAGACTACCTAAATAATTATGATTTAGATAATACGCAATATTTTCATCATCTTCTAATCGGAAAATACTATTCGTATTACTATAATTTAAAAATACTTCTTCCCCACTTGGATAAGTAATATACCCATTCTTATACATACGAAGAATACCACTGTCATCCCGATAAACTCTCCACATATCAGTACCCATTTGAACATAGGTATCCACATAATTTTTATGTTCTCCTTGCATAATTACATAAGGATTTTGGAAAGAACCATCCCCCGTTGAAACAACCATATTTTTCTTCAAAGTAATAACAGGTCTTATACCAAAACCATCTAAACTATCACAGTCCTGAATACTTCCATCTTCCTCTACATACAAATTAGATTCATCTTCATCGTATCCAAGCAAATAAAATAATTTTCCAGTATTTAAATAACTACTTTTTCCATTTGCCAAAACATAATCACGTACACTTAAAGTAGAAACATAATCTTTAAATTCTTGATCTCCAGAAGTGGTTTTTCCTTCCTCCATAAGATCAATAGTATATTTTGTTTTTGTGATAAATTCTTTTGGGTCTGGAATGGTTTGATAGTAAACACCAGAATGTGGTAAATCAGTAGTATTCAACCAATTATATACATTAGAAGTAAAATAATCACTGCTTTCTCCCCACATAAAAGAGGCGGCTATATCTTCAGCTACCAAACGTACCGTATTATCATTATTAACACGAATAACACGAAAAGCTCGGTTTGCAAAAATAACATAATTATTTTCTACTTTTCCTTTAAAATAATATCCATCCGAATCTTGATGCAATCCCTCATCACTACCATGAACCACTGGATTATTGTTAATGATTAATCCATTTAACGTCATAGCTTCTTCTTCAAGAATCATATTTTGCTTACTATAATAATATAAACTTCTATATCCAAAATAAACTCCCATTCCAATCAAAGCGGTTAAACTCAAAAAGTTGAAAATAAACTCAACAGGTCCAATAGAATGTTTTTCTTTTTTCTTGGAATTAGATCGTCTTTTTAATCGAATTTTTGCTTTTACTTTCTTTGCCATACTAACTTACTCCATCCTAGAAGATTATATCAAAGAAAAAGAAGAAGTACAAGTCTTACACTTTACTTTTAATATAATTATAAATCTGAAACATTTTAGAATTTCCAATAAAAACAACTTTACTCATACTTAAGTAACAGTTGTTGAAATGGATGTATTCATATGAATCTATTATTTATTTTGACCTTTTTCATAATCACTAGAATTAGGAATAAAAGTAGAACGGTTTCCATTTCCTGGATCCACATAAGTACTACCAGTTCCCGTACGATCAGAAGCACTATTCCAGCAACTACTAAAATCCGTGCTTTCTCCAACCAACCCCATTACAGCATTCACAAGTACTGGAATAAAAAATACAATAGCGGCTGCTAAAAACTTATTGAGAATATTCTTTAGCCCATTTTTTTGATCTGGATTATTCATCATACTAATAAAACCAAGAGATCCCCAAATTAATAGTAAGATAGGAACAATGATTTGAATAAGTAAAATAATACGCTTTGCAATACTTAAAAAAGCCGCTAAAGCTGGACTACTACAAGCACTAGCAATCTGTAAAAACATAAGATCACCTCACACTCTCCCAAAAAGTGACTATATTATAACACAAAAAGGGTTATTTTACAACCCAAAATGTCGACATAGTCCTTAAACCGTTGTCACCACCGGCTACAGGAGTATTCACTATTTTTTGATTTATAACCAATTCAGAAGAACTTCCTCCATCCAAATTAGCTGCGTTATAAGCTCCATAACGTTCCATAATATCCGTTAAATCAACCATATCAGCGCCTATACTACTAGCCAAGCGACCATTAATAACTAAAAATAAAACAATTCCATCTTGACGTTGTCCAATGGCACTTCTAGGAGCAATTCCCCATCCTCCATTACCACGGATAAAGCTTCTTTTTCCGTTAACAATTAAGTAAGGTCCAAATTCAATGGCATCTCGATACCCCATATTAATAGCATCTTGCTTGCTCATATTTCCAAGAATCAATTTATCTTCATTCGTAAATCCAATAAATCCTCCACCCATACGAGCATCATCATAATCCCAAACCACATTTCCGTAAGATATGACAGTTCCATGAGGAATGGCACCATTACTATTCCAATCTGGATCATAGAACCCTCCTGCATTCATCGCGATAATGGCTCCTTCTCTTTCGCTTACTTTTAAAATTGTTTCTCCAGTAACACCCAATTGAGAAGTAGTCGCAATATGAATTCTAGAAGGATCATAAATAGCCACTAAATATCCTTGATATCCATTTCCATGAATATCAATCACTTTATACAAATCATTTCCGGGATCTTTTTGTAAAATCTGTTTTTCATATTCATTACGATAAATCGTAGTAGTATATTTACGAAACATAATATCATCCGGATTACTAATCTCATTCACTTCAATAATACTATTATTTTTTAGTACTTCTTGGATATAATCTTCACTATAAATCCAAGTAGCTAAATATTGATGAGTCATCGTAGTCATAGCACTAGTAATCCAAAACTCTTTAAAAGAAGTAAAAGGTCCATAAAATAAAAACAAAAAAGAAGAAAAACCAATAATATAAAGATAGCAAAAAATCACTAAAATCTTTCGCTTTAATGGCATCTTATATTTTGATTGTTTTTTCTTCTTTTGAAACATACTTATTCCTCTTTACCATCAAAATTTCCATCATTGTTATAATCAATGAAATCACGTTCTGTCGAATAATTTCGAATTCGAATAAAACTTCCTAACCCTTGTTGATATTCATTAAATTTTTCTACATTTCCATTATACACATGAATATCCGTTACAAAATAATTAATAACTTGCTCATAAATACTTCGATAATTATTGCATTTACTATTAACATCACTACTTGGATAATAAACATCCATACAAAGCTTATCCAAAACAGACACATTTTTAGCAAGTTCATCCACCAACTGTTCATAATTGGATAGCTTATTTTTTACCAATTCATCTTCTTGATACATCGTATCATAGAAAAAACTACTTAAGGTGTTTTCATATAGTTCATCTCGATAAGACTCAAACACACTAGTATTAGCACTAAAAACTTCAAATTCATCATTTACAATTTCCACGCGTTTATAGGTTTCCTCTCGATCTTGCTTAAGACCTAATACGAAAGATGAAACAGAGCCAGAAATGATCATTATAAAACTTAAAGTAAGCATTCCAAAGGCAAGTTTTCTATAATCCATAATATCACCTATTGTAATTTTAACAAATTTATAATTCTTTGTACACCAGAACTGTAAAAAACAGAGACTACATTTTTTACTTATTTCGTTATATATCAACAAAATATAATATTATTTGACAAAACATTTTACATTCTTTTACACGTAAAAAGTATTCCTATAGAAAGGAATACTTTAATTACTTAGAATGAACTTTTATTTGTTGGATTTCCTCTTTTGTTAACTCTTCTAAAGTATAATTATTAGCCTTCGAAATGGTATCTCCAAAAAATTGGAAAGAAGAAGTTACCGATTCTTTTGGTTTTAACTTTTGAAATGAAACCAATGTAGATTCTTCTCCAAAATTCATACGCAAATACCCAGTTTGTTCCACTTCACTAATATTAGTAACGGTATACTCAACTTTATGAATCGTTGGAAGAAGAACGAATTTAACATCTGTTACACATACAGTCTCAACACAATGAGCATCCTTCAAACCATCTGCCTGAACAATCTGAGTTCCTTCCATAACCATCTCTTGATCATCGTATTTATAATAGTTATTTTCATCAATTTGTTTTTTCTCTTCTGGAAAAGCATCTTGAGAAGGCTTTTGAGAATTGGAAGGAAGTAATAGAATCATTCCAATTATCACAACGATAATCGCAACAACAACTAATAGAAATATCCATTTATGTTTTCTTTTTTTCATAATACCTCCTAATAACCATCCATAACACGAATATAAGGAACGGTAGCACTACTATCATAGTCATACAAACCAGCTTCTATACTAGCCGGATGGATAGCTCCACGACTAATTGGATGCAAGGTAACAGTATGATCCTCTTCATTATAGCTTATAGTATAAGATTTATAATAAGTAGTTGCCATATGTACTTCATCCCCAATAATAACTCCCCATTCAGGACAATCATACTCCGTTAAACCAATGGCGATATAAGAATAATCATTTTGGTTAGGATTATAGAAACAATCCACATACCCACAACTTGCTTGATAAGTAGTTTTTACACGATCTGTTTCATTCTGTAAACAGCGTTGACTTGCCATTAAAGAATCACGCTTGTAAATCGTTTTCGTATAATATCCAAAGATACCATCCGTTGGACAACTACTAGAGAGATATGGATTCGAAGAAGTCGTATCAGGTACCCAATAGTAACATCTTCCACCACATCTTTGAGTCGAAATTTTTTGATTATTGGTTATTATATGCCCAGCAGGATATTCATACGTTCTAGTAGAATCAAAGCTATATTCATAAGATTCAGCATCATTATCTGGATAAGAACAAATTTCATAATCCGTATAATCCGTTTTTGCGGTAACAGAATGATTATGAGAATCGACTACATTCAAAGTTAAAGAAATAGCTTCTCCATCATATGCATCTAAATCAGCAGGTTTCGGATATTCAATTACATAAATCTTACCAGTAGTACCACTCAAAGTTTCTCCATTAATATCCTTCGTAATATAGTTATTCGTACATTTCGTTTTACCAACACATACTTTATAAGTATCTAATAAATCTCGAACTTGGAATTCAACCAAATATTTTCCAGAACTATCTTTCGCTACATGGAACATTTGGATTTCAGGATTTTGTTCAATATGAACTGTATAATCAATAGGATCCGTAACCGTTTCCGTAGTCGTTGTCGTATGCTTACTATCTCGTATTCTAGCATATATATGATAAGTAGACCCATCTAGTGTATTTGGTAAATCATAATCATATCCATCTTGATTATAGCCAACATAATTATTAGTAAAACAAGTTTCCGTAGAAGATGATCCTTTTGTATAGCAAACACGTACTTTCAATACACTATCATTATCAAAATCATCACTAGCATTTAAATCAAAGTGAATATGATTACTAGCAGCAATAGATTCCTTTGAGTAAACTCTTGGATTGGAACTCCAGCCAACTATATTGTTGGAAACAAGAGGAGCTTTATCCGTATAAAGTAAATATTCAACAGAGGAAGAAGAAATATGATTCTTTTCATCCTTAGCATAAACGTAAATGGTCTTTCTTGGATTATCTTCCAAATAAGGATAAGAATTGGTTGTAACAACAGTATATTCAAATGCACTCTGTGTTAATAAAACATAATTATCTGTATTGGCAATATCGCAATCCGATGGATTTTGGGTAATACAAATCGCTAATTGTTCAAGTGGAGTAATATCATCTTTAACATCCATAGAAATCATAGTATTAACACTACCACCAATAGTAGGAAGACATTGATACATATCATTTTCACAAGCAGTTCCAACACTTGAAACGGTCAAAGAATCAATGATAGGAGCAACATCGGTATACAATTGATAATCATACATCTGACCCGTTGTATCCCCATAAGAATCGGTTAATTCCAAGCCAATCTTTTTAATAGAACCGTCGTACTCACCATCAAGTATATAGACAACACCCTGACGATTATATACATCTAACGTACTATCAACTTTTAAAACTCCATCTTCCGTTATTTTCATACGAACAGTTTCATTTTCATCAAAGTCATCGACTACAATCATTTGAATGTAAGTTTTTAAAGATCCATGATCAATAGCTGTATTTTCTTCTCCTGAAACCATTTCAAACATTTCAACATAAGGAGATTGATTTTTATATAAAGAATACTCTACACTATCCGTCGTTACATGTCCCGAGGAATCCATCAATCCAACATATAAAGTACGAACTCGATTATTACCATCGTAAGGATGATCCGTTGGAACACTGAAAGAAAATCTTCTTTCATAATTACGGAAAGTATCTCCATAAGAATCCGTGAAAGCAGAAGAATTAGAGGCAACACATACTCCCGAATTTTCAGAAATACATACTTTAACAGTATCATCTGGAGTTATATCATCTATCGCTTCTAATCGAACTACAACATTGTTACTTCCTCCTCTTTCAATCGGACATAAATCAACATTAGGACAAGCATTCCCATCACTTTCAACACTAAGTCTTGAAATATTAGGTGCCACATCTTCATGAACCGTATAATGAATTGTAATAGGATTACTAACAGAATCTAACTCATCAATTAAAGTTATAACTAAATCTCTTGTTTCTCCATCATAATTTCCAGAGAAAGTATAAGGAATACTTCCATACGGATTATAATAAACATCTTTGGTATTAACACCATCCGTTAAATGAACACGAATTAATTCCTTAGCAGTAATATCATCTTTAATATTCAATGTAATATTAACCGATAAGTTATTATAATTAGAAGTTAAAGATTCTACTTTCGCATAATTATCTCCCTCTACTTTCTCAAATTGAGGAGGAGTATTATCATGGAATGTATAAAAGAATACTTTCGAAACTTCTCCACCATTTAAATCACGAACAAAAGCCTTTAACGCGACCGTATCACCATTTAACTTACATCCACCAGTACACTGAGTGAAAGTATAATCCTTACTATCTTTATCTCCAAAGTAAGATTCATAAGTAACAAACTCAGAATCCGCACAAGAAGAATTTTCTCCTTCTGCAAAACATACTAATAATTGATTAGCAGAATTAATATCATCCGAAGCCGCCAAACGTAATTTAGCAGTAGTACTGTTATAAGTATCAGAGTCTCTTCTAGTTACTCCCGAATTATTCAAATCAATCTCAGGTGCATCATTCGTATGAAGCTGATAATTTAATATCTTTTTAGCTGAATTTCCCTTATCATCCGTTACAATAACATAAATATGTAAAACTTCTCCATTATAGGAATAACCAGAAAAATCATAATTTTTAGTAAAGGTATTATTATCTCCATAATTTTCACCAGTCGAAGCTTGAGCAGCATCATAACTGACTAAAGAAGTATAGACAGTTAAACGATTTCTGGGAGTATCTGCATCATCTACTTTCAAAGTCAAAGTTGCATCTAAGGAATTATAGTTTTTTCCAGAAGTAGAAGACAAAGAAGCCTTCGTAATCTTAGGAGAAGAAGTATTATCCTGAAGAGCACTCTCTGCTAAATCAGGATAATTATACACATGATCAATTTCGGAAACGTAACTAGATCCTAATTTTCCATTAATAAATTCTACAGACATCTTGGCATCTTCAACATAAACCAATTCTGATTTTTTAAACGTCTTTACTTTAGAAGAAGCACTACCAGATGATAAGACACTTTCACGAGCCAAATCAATACCACGATAGTCTCCATTTTTTGTTTTTTCAACAATAGAAACAGAATACTCCATCGTACTATTAACATTTTTAACAATGACATAAGATGCTTCTCTTTCATACTCTCCTTCATTAGGAGGATTATCAAAATCATCACTATCCAAATAAACCAAACTTACAACAATACATTCTCCTGGATTCGGTTTTTCAATATCCGAAGAAGCAGAACGTAATTTGTAATCCGTTTTGGCAATCATTTTTTTAGCATCCGAAATATATACTTTATCTCGACTGTTATCCACCATATTCACAATCATTGGTATAGCAAAAACTGCCATAATACCTAGAATGACAATAGAAGCTAATAACTCGATTAAAGTAAACCCCTTCTTTTTATTACGCATAGTATCCCTCCATTCATTTTTTAAAAACAAATAGTTTGCTAAAAACATAATTCAATATAATTACAACGATATTTGAAACAATCTTTGAAAATAACTCAGGTGCTTGACAAACATCAATTAATACATACATCATTCCCATATCAAAAGCTAACGATAAAAGTCGAAAGCCAAAGAATGATAAACTCTCCATCAACCATTTTTGAAACCCCTTACCTTTGCTTTCAAAAACGAAAATTTTATTCGTAACAAAAGCAAATAAAACCCCAACAACCCAAGCAATGACATTACTAGGATATACTGCAATCTTGATTTTTCGTGCAAATAAGAAAGTCAAAATATTTAACAAAGTCGTACAAGCACCAAAAAACAAGTACCATAATACTTCACGATACCGGTTATACCAAGAAATATGATTTTCTTCTTCGATATAGTTTTCTAAAAGTTCCACCATATGTGCCGTATTACTTTCAAATTTTTTAGGCTTAAAAGATTTCGCTTTTTCGATAACTTTTCCTAATTTTTGAAAATCTCTAAGTTCCAATATATAACCTTGCTTAACAAATTCACCAATGATTTGACGTTGATGATCATTATGATGCTCCTTATATTTTTCCAAACGAGCAGCTGCTATAACCTTTTTCCCACGCTTTATAGCGCCTAAAATAGATCCAGCTCCTCCATGAGTAATAATAAGATCCGCCTCATCCATTAACTGATCAAATTCAGGGGCAGGCAATAAATCAAATATTTCCATACAATCGGATTCATATTTTGTTTGCCCTGCTTGAACCACAACACGTTCTTTAATAGTCCCATTTTTAATTTCTTTTTCTACAGCTTCCAAAAGTCTTGGAAATTCTTTATCTTGAGTACCCAAAATAACTAATATCATTAGAAAATCCACCCCCCAAAGTCTGCTTTAGGATAGATTTTTTTCATACTTTCCCATTGAACAATAAACTTATCACTAATAGGATACAATAATCTTCCGGTACTTGTTTTCGTAACCATATTAGCAAAGGTTTCAATATAAATAATTCGACTTCCTAATAACTTTCCTAAACAACACATTGGTCCAGCTGTATGTACTCCAGTCGTAATAATATAGTCAGGTCTATATTTTATATAATAAAACAAACTAATAAAGCAATTACAAAGTAACTTAAACGGATACGTTAACATATGGTGCTTAGTACCATATATTAAAAAATTAACATGTCCTTTATACTTTTCTTTTAAATATAAATTGGATTTCGTTTTTTCAGTGATTAAACTGTATTCATAATCTTGAAACATTCGATCCAATTGAAGTAGTTCATTTAAATGACCACCAGTAGAAGAAATAAACATTACTCTTCTCTTATTCATAAATATCACTCTCTTCTATTAGGGTAAACCATTCTTCTCCAACCACATCGCTCGTATACTTTCCAGCAATTTCACGAGCTTGTTTTCCAATTTCTATTCTTTCTTTTTGATTACGAATCAAATCTTCAATTTTTAATGCCATAGCATCAATGTTACGATTCTTAATTAAAAAACCATTTTCTCCGCTATGAATAATTTCCCTAGCTCCTTCCGCAGAAGAAAAAGCAACACAAGGCAATCCATGACTCATAGCCTCAATCAAAACAATACCAAAAGATTCCGTAAAAGAAGTCATTAAATAGATAGAGGACTGATGCAATAAAATATCAATATCTTCTTTTCCCAAAAAGCCATGAAGAGTCACCTTATCTTCCAAACCATATTTATGAATAGATTCTTCAATTGCTTCTCTTTCAGATCCCTCTCCTACAATATCTAATGTCCAATCTGGATATTTTTTTAAAACTTTTCGATACACTTTTAATAAATCCAAATATCCTTTTTCAGGAGCAAGTCTTCCAACCGTAATCAATCTTTTCTCTTTTAGGGAAGAAACGTTCTCTGGAAGAGACTCTAAAGCGTTAGGAATATATACGCACATACAATGACTATTTCTTAATTCTTTAGCATAAAACTTTTGAAGTTCAGAAGAAACTAAAATAAAATAATCTAAGTTTTTAGCACTCTTTGACACATTATTTGCATATCGATAATTATCATGGAAATGATTATGCTCCCATCCTATCTTCAAAACATTATCTTTTCCATATCCACTCAACCAATAATTAAAAATATCCCTAGTAGAGATAATAACATCAGCATCTGTTTGTTTAATATATTGAACCATTGTCTTTTTTCGATAATATAGAACTTTTAAACCAAAACAATATTCTTTAAAAAGATTCCAAATGTTTTTACTTTTCTTCGCCTTTCGAATTGCCTCATGGTTAGGTTTCAAATCACCATTCAAATAACGAATTTTCACTCTTTTATCCAAAAAAAAGGCCGGTTTATCATACAAACGATAACAAGTTGCAATCTCCACTTCATATCTAGTACAAAGAATATTGGCAAGTGTTGTTACACATTTTTCAATTCCTCCATACCCTAAATGTAAAGATAAAATGGATATTTTTTTCATAATACCACCTTAAAATGATTATATCATTATTACAAAAGAAAAAAAAGAAGAACTCTCTTTTTTTTCCAAAAAAAAAGCACAA
>AUXO016551531.1_pt1 | contig 14296 bp, 18 predicted proteins | sample 768731 | NCBI WGS metagenome assembly AUXO01 (sample SAMN02715735, study PRJNA202380) | gut metagenome | biome: sheep rumen | host: Ovis aries | place: New Zealand: Palmerston North | reverse complement strand
GTCAATTTCTTCAGCCAGTTCCAGCACGGAAGGAGGGATACGCATTGCCCACACGGCGCCGTCAAATGTTTCATCCCTCAACGGTTCTCCGCCCTTGTGAACACCGTCGTTAAACGCAGACCCCACAATGCGGAAATACTGACCGTCCTGAAGGAACGGGAGCGACAACGAGCCGTTGCTGATAGTGTATGTGCCAGAATGTACATCGGATTCCATATCGCAGAACCAGTTGCGTAATTCTTGACACAGCTCAGTCAGGATCATTGTCGCTCCCTCCCTTCCTCTTAAGCCTTGGCGGTCACGGTAGCATTGCCGGCCGCTTGAGCACGATAACCGGCATCAACCACGGCAACCGTAATCTTCTTGCCGGTAGCGGCAGTAATGTCAGCAGAACCGTCCCAAGAAGTCCAAGTGCGGAGGCTCTGCCCATAAGTAACGGCCGGAGCAGTATCACCAACCTTGTATTTCAGGGACTCGCCACTACCAAGGCTATAGCCGGAATACGTGATTTTCGTATCACCAACAGCAGTGCCAGCCGCAGAATTGACGGTCAGACTGCCAAGGGTAGGCGTAGAATCAATCTGTCCCACAACTACGCCATCGGCATATTCCACAAGGAATTGAATGCCGGACATGGCAATGATTTCCAGCTGAGCACGATAGTCGGTCTGACTGGCGTGTACACCAATGTATCCGGTTTCGTCTGCGGTCAGATTGAACGCCTGCGCCACCTCGCCGTTCATGGTCAGGTAGTACAGGATAATGTTATCCTTCGCCGTGGAAATAACAGTGCCCTCCGGAATCTGGCTGTTCATGATGACCGTGCCCATGCCGAGGAAATCCTCGATATAGTTCATGCCAAAAGCGGTCTGCATTGTAACCTGAGCAGTGGCCAGATAATCAGCAATGGTCAGCGGATTGATGAAATGGACAACTTCCACCGCATCGTTCTCAAACAGAACCTGCAGGTTTCCCCATGTTTTTGCGAGAACGGCCTGAAGCGTAGAGGCGCCCACAACGGTGCCATCCAGCCCGTTCAGGAAATTGAAGAAATCGGAACGAATGCCGGTCTGAATATCCAGAAGCATTTTCTTGTCGGTTTCATTCACAGCCTCATTATAACCGGACTTTTTGATGGCCTCGGCAGTCACAGCCTTACGCCACTTCTTGATCGTGATCTCACCGATCTGCGTCTTCTGCCGCTCATACTGGGACAGCGGAATGATTTCACCCTCGCCTACCTCGCCGGGTTCAAGTGTCCCGATAGTCTTATACACATACAGGGAAGTGCCTTCCTGAAGCGGAATCTTCCGGGTTACACCGAGAGCTTCAATCAGCTTCTGAAGAATAGAGCCGGTAAATCGTTCGACAAAATCCACTTCACGAACTTTGGCCATCTGCTGAGTAGTAATGACATTTGTTTCAGCGGAAGTAGTAACATTCGTAGGCATATAAACCTTCCTTTCTGTTCGGTCAGAATCCGAACAATTCATGGTTTGCGGCAATCGCCTTTTGCCGCTCAACGGTGTCCTTGATTGCCATGATCTCCGCTTTGGTCATGGTAGACTTCCCACCATTATTGGCCGGAGGATTAGCAGAATTCACGCCGGTCTCTTTGGCTGTGACAATGAAGTCGCCCCAGTCATCCTTGGCCTGTTTTGTGATCTTGTCCAAATCCTTCAGCTTGCCCTCTGCGTCAAGGTCAAGGTCATCAAGGTTGACAGTTTTGAGGATGACCGCCCACCGCTTTTCAGGCACGTTCAGTCCCTTCAGGACATCCTTATAGGCGTCCTGTTTCTTCTGGCGGGTTTCCTTTGCCTCCTGCTCGTTCCTGAAATTGTCATATTCAGTCTTCAGCTTGTCAAGCTTTACCTGAAGCTCGTCGGCCTCATCAAGCTTCGTCTGAAGTTCCTCGGCCTTGGTTTTCTGGGCATTGTACCGTTCAATCGGTACAAACCCCTCTCCCACAGCCTTTTGAATAGACTGTACCAGTCCCGGAACGGAATCGGCGGGAATCGCGCCATCTTCATTCGTGTGTTTGCGGACAACCTTTTCAAAATCTGCCATGTTCTCACAATCCTTTCGCTGTTTACGGGTGCTACCCTGTGATTGTGGCTAAAATATACAACAGCCACGAACCTTTGTCAAGGGTATGTATGTATATGCAGGATAAAGGTGCATTTTATTATTATATATATATTTTTTCTTTCCCCTTATATAATAATAGTAAATGTATGTTTATAATACACACCTTTAATATCAATCCATAAAGTGCTCGAAAGCTTGCTGGAAAATTTTGGTATAAGCGTCCTGTCCGCTCTGAATCGAACTGGAAAGAAATGGGCGCGCGGCCATCCGGGTTGTACCGTACTCAACATACGGAGCGTACTCCACGTTACTGCCGATGTATACAGTAGCGTCCCCGGATTCTGTTGGCGCAGTCCCCGAATAACTCCCATGTTGTACCCCGGCATCATCCGTGTACGACCCTGTGTTGGCAGTCTTTCCAGCAATGGCCCATGTGATACTGTTCCGTAGGAATCCAGTATCAACCGCGCCCATGTTGGAAATGGTTTCTTTTGCCCTACGTTCAGCCTCACCACCGACAAGGCCTAACGCCTTTTCTAACGCTACCTTGAACCGTTCATCATGTTCTCTTTTGTGGCTCACGAATGCCATTGCCCATCACCTCATCTCCCATAGTCACAATCTCGCCGACCTTTACGCCGTCCTTCCAGACCTCCAACATGCCTGTCTCTTTGTTGCGTTTGAACTCAATCATTTTGGCCTCCTGATTATAAGCTTTGTCCTGTTCAAGATAACTGTGTACGAGCCCGATTGTCCATGACCACCAGCGTTTATGGCATCATATCCAAGCAATGCCGCAAATGAGCCGTTGTCCATCTCCCCAAATCTTTTGGCATATTCCAGTTCAAGTCTATCCACAGATTTTGCCACTTCATCTTTTGCTTGAAATATGAGTGCGCCAATACTAAATCGTTCATCCTCTGAAAGTGCAGACCTCGCCGCCTGTGCAACTTCACAATCCACATCACCTCTGCCAAGCTGAAACCTCATGTATGTTATAGCGTTCTTGTTATTGCCAAGATCTGCCAAAGACAACTGTTCGGACAAAATCTTGTCTATATCCCTTGCCGCAAACTCATCACGAAGCCGTTGCTTTGTATCAAGCAAGTCGTTAAAGGTTATAACTTTCGCACTTGGGTCAAGCGTAAATGTTTCGGTATAACTTCGGGCCACAAGGTTTGGATATTTCTGTTTGAACTCTTCCTTTGTAAGCCTTTCGATGGCCATACCCTTTTGTTCACCAATCATTTGTGCTTTTTGATATGCGGCCTTGAGCTTTTGCGCCTCTTCAGGATTTTCGGCTATCCATTGCTTTATGTATTCGCGCTCTTTACTGCCCTTTGTCCACAAATCCGTCACACCGACTTCATCCGTAAAGGCTTGCTTGTACTTTGCATCAAACGGAACCGCAACCTTATCCATTTCCTCCTGGTAAAGTTGCTGTGCGTACTGTGCTTGCGACTGACTGAATCTTCCTTCGCCGAGTTCGCGATAATGATCCATTTCTGCTTTAATTCCGTCAGACAACGTACCAGTATAATCAGCCGCGCAGTACATCCCCTGACCGTACTGAGCACCACCAGTCGAACAGTCTACATACCATTTGCCGCTATACAACTGCTCCCTATATGCGTCAAGGGTTTCCTGATTTGGGGCAGAATACGAGCGCTGTGCGATGAAACCTTCCCCATTGTTAGCCTGTTTCACAAACTTGTCAAACTCATCCGCGTCTACGATCCGTGGTTTCCCGTCAAAGCCCTGTGCGTTAATGACATCCTCAATCTCAAAGTCGAACTCGCTTTCTCGGCGCTCCCATGTATCAGTAATGTCTGTACCTTCAGCGATCTTGTGTGGAGGCTCTTTGAACCCCAGAAACACCTGTGCAATAGTGCATCGACAATTGTAGACATTCGATGGATGGGCATTGGGATCGCCCGGATACATAATGCGTCCTATGGAGTTTTCAAACGGCTTATCAATATCCACCTGAGTTCTGTTTAGTTCAAGGTGGGCGTGACGTGTGCGACTGTCTCTCGCGGCAATCCATTCTTTCTTCAGGATGACGCCATCATCCGCAAGCTTCTCCATTGCGTCAATCCGACCTTTGTTCTGAGCCGACGTAAAGGCAGTACGGGCGTTACGCATGGCGCTTTCCTTGTTCATCTCTGTCACACGCTGAAGACGCTTTGCGATCTTCTTTGCGCTTTCTCCATGAAGAATCCCTTGTAGCATCTGGGCGTTGACCTTTTTCGTGTTCCATCGCACATCACGTCTGCCGTCAACCGTCTTGTAGGGCAGGAGTGTCTTGTTATCCGTGGACAGTTTTCGGACAGTACGCTCATCCACAAGGTCAAAAGAGAACCCCTTGACCTTCCGCGCTACGTCTGTGCCAACCTCATTGTAATTGTGTGCGTATAGTCCGGGAAGTTCACCGTTGATGTACCTTGCCGCAATTCGGTTAGCGTCAAGAAGTCTCCCGGCCATTGTGTCGCGCAAGTCTTTGTATTTCTGGCCCATCAAGAGCTTGTTCTTGCGCCACTCTGTGTAGACCTGTTCTGACAATTCACCCTTATCGACAAGCCTCTTCTTGCGCTCGTCAGCCTCCTCAAAATCTGCGAAAAAGGAATCAACCTTTTCAGTCAATTCCTTTTCCGCTTGAGCGTATACTTCCCGCAACCTCTTGCCAAGGGAACGCATACGCTCATCCTCAAACTTACTCATTCAGTTCATTCCCTTCAGACGCGTACCGTGCGGCATCCTCGGCGATCAGGTTGTCCATGACTTCGTTATACTTGTCCGGGTCTCCCATGAGCGTCAGGATACGCTTAGTAATGTATCCTGCGTCCAGATATTCCGCCGATGCCAGCGTTGTCTGAATTTCTTCCGACACGTTGACAATCTTGCTCCGCACAAAGCTGACCCGATCATCAATCCCGGCAATGGCCAGAACCCTGTTTACGAACTCGATCACCTGAAACTCAAACTGATCGCATTTGGAATTTAGCGGCTCATATGCCGCCTCAATCTGAGTGGCGGTAACAGCGCCTCCGGCAATCTCTTTGGTGTCCAACGCCATAAAGTCATCATAAAGCTGTCTGCGCAGGTTTGACAGGGTATTGTCGTTTGCGGCGTATGGGGCCTCCACTGTATGTGCCTCCACACCGGCGCCCGAGTCTCCGTCTGCGTGAGCCATGTGCGTAATCTTCAGCTGGCTGATAAAACGTTCATCGTCAACAGCATCCATACCGCCGCAGTTCTTCAGAATCCAATAAATAAAATTGCCGTCATCCACATTGTTTACCATCTGACTGAGCGTCAGGTCATAGGCGTCAAGAGTGTTCTGCTTTCCCACGATTGCAGACTGCCGATCCTCATTGTACATGGGAACGACAGGAAGAGAAGCGTAATTGCCACCGGAGACAATCATCTCTCCGTCTGCCACAGAACGCATTTTAAGGGACTTGTACGCCCGTTTAGGCGTCCTTACGGCGATGTCCTGACCTTTTTCCCGGATGTATTCCGTGAGGCCGTCAGGCTCAAATAAGACCAAACAGAGCGGTCTTGATGCGTCAATCTGCCAATACCTGACACCGGCCATCAATTCCCCGGTGTACTCATCGTACAGGGGCACAAATTCCATATAGCTGAAGACCTCCAAATGGTCAAAGTTCCAAAAACCATATGCAGCGGAACCGTTGATGGCGTGTTTCGCACATTCTTGGAGGCGGTGGTCAAAATCTTTCCCAAGCTTGTCCTTTGTGTCATCCTTCTCAAACGTGGCCCCATTCCCGAGCAGAGTCTCGACCTCCTGCGTCACAAAATAGTGATACAGGTTAGACGGAATCTTGTTATTAGGCGAGAAGGTATCCGGGACGGACTGACCCATTGCGTTTCGGATAAATTTCTGCAATCGCATGATAGTTGGATTCAGGTTTCGGTAATACATCTCCGCGTCTTCGGCGATTCGGTATTTGACGCTTTCCTGATGCTCTTTGATCGCAGACAAACAAAACTGCATCCGGTCTTTCTCTTCCGCACCAACATTCAGCAGGTCTTGATACGTTCTCACTTGGCACCATCCTCCCTTCAAAATAGGCCCCAAAACCACTTCATGACTTCAAGATAGACAAATACACCCACCGCGAAGAGAAGCCATTCCGCCTTGTCTCTGTCCATGCCATCAGCCTCCACCAAACAGATTGATGTATCCATCTCCACGGTTTTTGAGGGGCATCACCCGGATCATGCTCGACAGACTGTCTGGGGCATCGTCGTGTTCGGCTTCATCATTGAAATCGCATATCTGATTGATGTATTCCGGGTCTGTCCCCTTCACAAATATAACATTCTCCCATGCGAATTTCAAGTAGCTGGTAATTTTGACATACTTGTTCATATGCTCAGAGTAGAGCACCACGCGTTCACCACGTTTGCGTAAATCTCTGCCCAAGTATCCCTTGTCACCGTTCTCTTCGCAGTATATCTTCCCGGCCTTGAATCCGTGGTGAATCTGCAGTATTTCTTCTAAGACATCATCAATATGTTTCCGCCACATCCTGCCGTAAACGTAATACTTACCGTCTACCACACGAATAAGCGTGTATGCTGTGTAATCCTCTCCATGATATGCCGCGTCAATATGCCCAAGACCCTGTTCCACAAGAGTAGGATCAGCGTCCGTCTGCGGGTCGGAAAAGATGACATCATCAGAGGCAATATGCCGGAGTTCATAGTTCGCCGCAAACAGGGACGCGGTCATGCTGGCTTTTAAGGTCTTGATCTGTTCATCCGACAGAAGCCCTGTATTATAGCAGTCATAAGTCTCAATATTAGGCATCAGGGTAAAGGCGTCATCCTTATGCCACGGGGTGCCCGTGTTTATAATGATTCCTCCACGGTTGCGGATGTTCTGCAGTTCTTGATAGACAAGCTTAACCCTGTCTCTCTCGGCCTTTGACACGCGATCCTGCACGTTTACGATATCATCCGTAATCACACAATCGGCGTGTTTACCTGTCAGACTTCCGACTGTACCAATGCCCAGAAGCTGTGCAGCGCCTCTTGCGGCGGCGTAATTGTTCAGCGTGATAGAGCAACTGTTCTCTGAAACAAACCTCATCTCAAACCCATATATCCGCCTGAAGATGTACGCCATTACAGGGCTGTGCAGAATCTTTGAGACTTGTCTGACAACCTCCACAACATCGCCACCGGTCTTGCGCATGAAGATGATATTCTGCTGTGGGTAAAAAATCATCCGTAACGCAATGCCCTCTGACAGACAAGTCGTTTTATATGAGCCGCGATGGGCCTGAAGCGTGAAGTCCTGCGGTGAACGAATGATCTTTTTGAGCCATAGGTTATGGAGGTCAGTAAAGTCTTTAAAGCCAAGAATCCTGCCTAAGTCGGCAGGATAGTCGGTCAGATAGTCAAGTAGTTCCGCTCTCGTTGCGGTGTCTAAAGTATTCGTCAAGAGCCTCCACCTCTCTTGCTTTATCGGCTACATCCATTCCTACATCAATGTTATCACGCTGACCAAGCCATTGCTTGCCAAGCCAGATGGCCATGTTTGGATGTTTTTCGGCCATCCTAAACTGGAATCTGCGCAGACTGATTTTCCCGGCGACAGCGTAGTTTTTATAGGCATCCGCAAAACCGATAGCGTTCCCATCTTCATCCGTATACGTTCTTTTGCACCATCGCTCAATCGTATCTTCAGAACAATGGAACCAATAAGCGATTTCATCAAGCGTACACTGCATCGCACACAGTTGCTCAAACTGATTCTTGTCAATCTGAATCTGTGGTCTGGCCACATGTACCACCTCATTTCTTAGTAGTCTTGGCGATTGTGAACGCCTTGCCATACCCCGTCTTCCACCCGACAAGCATATCAAGAAATTCATCCCTTGTAAAGCCAGACAGGCGGAACACCTCTTCAGGCTTCATTCCAAGCTGTTTCCCGATTTCCTGAATGGTTTTTCCTTCACCTAACAGACGTTTCACAATGGCTTTCATGGGCTCAAGAAGGTGTGTACCACGAGCCCTATTGTGCGTGATTGTGCCGTAAATATCTTCATCCCGGTTGTCGCCGTGATCCACAATCACAACAGGGACTTTCCCTTTCAGCAGACTCTTGAGGGGCTCACGTCCTGCCACCGTCCACCGATGGAAGCCGTCAATGATTGTATAGTCGGGCCGAACCACAATAGGCAGAGTCCAGCCGTTTGTCAGGATAGACTGAACCAGCAGTTTCAGATTGTCTTCACTGACCTTGTTTGGGTTATAGTCATTCGCTTTCAGCAGTTCCCTGTCCACCCACTGCAGACTGTTTAGCGGAGCGAACACGTCCATTTTTCTTAGCCTCCCTATCAATGCGTGTACTATACCGGATAAGTGTCTTTGAGATCATCGCTCTAAGCGTTCTTCCTTTGGGGTCGCCGAACACGAGCGCATCGTGTGCCATCTTCCATTGGTGCTCATCAAGAATGTCATACCGTTGGATAATCATGTTCCGCCACTGGGGCAAAAACTTACGCGTATCCTTAGCGATGTAATACTTATCCGGGTTCGTGAACAGCATGTCCATAAGTTCTGCCTTATAGTCCTTTTTCTGATCGGCCTCAAGTTCTTTCCGTTTGGCGCCGTTCCTTCCGAACATCTCTGAATCCCAATAGAGCATCACCAGATACGCATTTGGTTCGCGCCGTTCGATCCTCTCCCACAACTGCGGGTCTGTTTCGGCGATCCATCTCAATCCCTGAGTAGTACAGTCACCAAAAAAACGCACTCAGCCGAAGGTTACGCTTCTTGACTCCGGCCTCAAAGAGCCGCATATAGATTTCCGGAAATTCAAGCTGATTCTGCTTGATATAGTACCAAATATCGTTATCATCCCAGTCATAAATCGGATAGAAGCGTTTATGAGGCTTTGTCTGGTCAATACTGCCGATAGCTCTCATTCTCTGAATTGATTCTTCCGTCCGACAGCCGATAAGCGTACAATAGTCCCTATAAGCCTTATCCATGAAGGTCTGATAGTTCATCTGTCCGGCGTACTCGAGCACAGGATGGGACTTGATGGCAAATGGAGGCATATCCCTGATCCATACATCCTCTTTCCCGGGCTCCCAAGTGATCCAGCTTTCGTCTGCGGACAGGTGGTCTATTGTACAGACCTGTTTGAACGGCATACAATACCAGCGGAATTCAACGCCTATGCTCTCAAAATTCATCTTCCAGTTGAGAGCGTTTTTAACCATGCTTGGATATAGCCCCTCTTCATCAATGAATACAACAACGAGCTTTGATCCGTCAATCTCTCCGTCCTTTATCATGCTCCAGACAATGTGGCTCATCACCAGACTGTCCTTTCCGGCAGAGAAAGCGATACATACCTTCCTCTTGCCGGAAAAGACGTTCTTGATACGCTGTTTTGCCGCCGTCAATACATCCACGTTGGAGTATACGCGGATCATAGCCATATCTTTTCACCACACTTCGGACAAATTACAAAGGGCCTGGAATCAGGCTTAGAAGGCACTGGGGCGGGGTTCTTGATTTCCCCTGTCTCTTCATCCCTTACAACGGGAGCATACGGTTTCTGCTCATACACAGGGTCGGGGGCTGTAGTCTCAACGTCCGCGGCTTCCGCTACACCGTACTGCGTGACAGCTTGACCAAGTTCTTCCTCAACTGAAGTCAGAATCTTGAGCAGATCAGCGTCCCATCCGGGGACATCGAAATCGCCATCAAGTTCACGAACAACTTCCTGAAAGACGTTGGCGTCATTCAGGCCCAAGTCGTAAATCTTGTTGTCTGCCAGCATAAGCTTCTTTTTCTGCACATCTGACAGGCCGGAAACAACGTATACATCACAGGATTCTCTCCCCATGCTGACAAGAGCGTCATACATGCCGTTCCCGGCGAGAATTTCTCCATCCTCTGTCACAACGAGCGGACGAATCTGGCCGAACATCCGCAAGGATCGGGCATATTCCTCGATCTGTTTCTGGCTGTGTTTCCGAATATTCTTTGGTGTCTTATGAAGTTCTGAAAGCTTCTTCTGAACAATTTTCATAATTTACCCTTCCTTAACACGTTCATTCTTTGCCATTGACGCTTTACTTCCATGTGAACAGGATTATCCTCATGCAAATGCGTTTCCATAGCTGACTTTTTTGCTGTATACACTTCACCATAATCCATTGTCAGGAACGGAGCAGGATTGACGCTTTTCCCTTGCCACGTAGATGAATTATGCGTTATTCCGTGTCCTGACATAGCGCTTTTTATCTCATGAGAGCGAACCAAATTCGGAATGCTTGTCATGACCGGGATATTATTAAATAACGCATATATCCTACATGTGGCATCATCACGCTGGTACTTGTACTCTGACAACATCTTCTTACATAACGCCACATATCCGTCTATCAGGTGAACTGGCATCGCAAACGCAATACCCCTGATATTAAGGCTTGAAAGGCGTATGTAAGGCGTTCGTTCCGGTCTGTGGTTGATATTCAATTCGTTACTGTAAAATGTCCAAATGGCGTCAGGGAACCGCTCTATGCACATCTTTTCAAGTGTAAGATAATTGTCCACAACATCAGTGTCGTCAGCCATAACACACCAGTGAGTAGCAGAAGGATCAGAGCGGTAATCCTCCCACGCTCTGATCGCATTCCACATACATCCGTTGTGCTCCGTGTCAAGCATAACCTTGATATCTGTACCGATAGCGTTTATGAGGCTATGGACATATTCCATCCTTTCAGGAACAGCTATTATTCTGTGCCCTATGTTTATCATACAGCCACCATCCAATTGCAAACAGGATACCGGCACCCACAAACCAAATGCGGACAGACGCCATCAGCGTCCACATACCCATGACGCCAAGAGGCACAAGAACCGCCCACAGAGCAATCATCCCGACATTCACGCCCAGACCGACCTTCTTGCCGAACGCGATATAAATGCTGTACATGCAACTGGACAGAGTGGAGGCTCCAATGATAGTGATCAGCACTGCCTTAATCACGTTCAAGACAGGGGAAAACTGTACCCATGCCAGAACGAAAATGATCGCCATGTAAATGCCGAAGAAAATACCACCCCATGTGAACGCTTTCTGTACATTGACCTTCTTCGTGCCATCATCATTGTGCTCGTTGTAGTTAAGAATCTCGAAGAAATAGGGATAGGTGAAAGGCCCGGGGAGAAGCAGAATGGCCTTCCAAATTCCGATGCCCAACGCATGTTCATCGGCGATCGCAGGGATGTCATTCATCGCACCCCGAGACTGAATGACAGCCGCAACTGCCACAAGCATCGCAAGCGCATACACCACGATCCAGCCGACCCCGTCAGTCAGGACATTGCGAATCATACCGCGCTTCAGTAGGATCACGAAAAACACCACAGCCAGAGCATATGCCATAATCATGCCAAACGTGCTCCCAAGCGGTGTGTCGCTGAACACGGACTGAGTTCCGTTCATGGACAACCACGCCTGGAACACGCACATGATGCCGCAAATCCACTTCATGATCTTGCTCCCAAATACCTCTCGGCACTTCGGGATTTTGAGCGCACACATGCCGAACACAATGCACGCCAGAACATTGCCGATAACCCAAATCAGAGACGGAATAAAGCCGTACGTCTGCGTCATCGTGATGCCGTTCATCAGGCTTCCAATTCCGGCCCATGTAGCACAAATGGACAAAGCGTAGTACATAGTCGGATTATTCTTGAACTTGCTTCTGAGCGAAACCATCTGCTGACCCTCCTGTCATCTCTTTGTATGAAGCGCGAATCATTGCCTCGATTACCTGCTTGTGCGTCTGCCCTGTATCGCGAGTGATTGCATTCAGCATATCCACAACCTTAACAGGGACTCTTACAGTTACAGCCTTGGTTGGCACGAATCCGTCCACGCAGTACACCTCCCTTCTGCTATACTAAATCATACGACAAAACACACAAAAAAACAAGAGGCTTATTTAAAGTCTCTTATCTCGCGTTTTAAGCGCCTTTACCCTTCAGATGGATAAATACTCATCTGAATGCCACGAGAGCCTTACAGGCCCGTTTTTGACGGTTCTGCGCATGGTTTCTGCCAGAACACTTCAAAACTACTCAAAGAATAGCCCATAATCATCTCGCTGTTACAGAACAGCCTCAGGTATCCGCACGGCAGACAGTCGATTCTCCATCCCTGTATAGGACGGCTGAACGAAATGCCCTCTTCTGCGAACCGATTCCCGAAGCCACCAATGCCGTCAATGTCGATGACATCCGAAATGCCAGACGCCCTGACAAGCGGATTACCATCATTGTCCGCCAACACGAAACTCATACACCTGTACCCGCTATCGTGAAGCGTGTCTTCCGGAATGATAACAATAGAATTAAACGGCTTATCATATCGGAGCCCATTATACCAAGGCACCTTGTCAAAATCCTCTTTGGTCATCTCATAAATCCGCATCCCCGCTCACCTCATTTCAAAACAGTCGTTACAAACAGGAATACAGCCACGATAATGTCAAATACCACCTGTGCACAGACCGTTCCGTCAAGCCGATCCTGCTCTCTTTCCAACGCGTCCACCTTCATTTCAAGTCTGACAATCTCGCGCATCATAGCGTCATCCTCCTGCCATTCATACACAGGTCTGTTCTCGCTCATGGTTTCAAGCCTCCTTCTTCTGTATGCTGACGCCGTTCTCGCCTCCATTTAAGATTGTTATTCGTTTACAGGACGTGCATTTGACCTCAAGCACCCACCTCCCATCTATCCATCGGAATAGCTTATGCCCACAATAGGGGCAGGTAACCCACTTACTGCTTGTCATTTGACAGCACCCCTTTCAGATATTTCTGTGCATCGTCCCCTTCTTTGACAAGGGTTGCCGCCGAGAAGAACACGGCCCCCCTACCAAACAGACGCTTGAACTCGGCGGTAAGTTCTTCCTGTGTGTGCTCATAAGAGATCGACCTGCCGTACCCGTAGCGGTACGTTCCAAGCGGGAACTTAGAGTACCAGTCAAATCCGATCCCGCGGAAGAACGCGGTATGGGATACCGGGAAACTCATCCGCTTCAGGTCAAACGGTTGGTTGGCGCTCTTGACTTTTACACAAACCATGTCGCATCCCTTGTCATCGGAATAGGACTGGCAGACATACAGGTTGAAGCGATATCCCTGAGCCTCCATCTCCCGGATCACACCAAGCATCTTTTGACCCGCCTTGATTAAGTCTGAGGACTCAACGAAACAGGCAACCGTCATGTCATAGTAAATGTCGAGCACCTTTGTTTTGATGGGAGCCATCGAACTGTTAATCATTGCATTCGGGAGACCCATGATTGCGTTCGGAATGATCGGCTGGTACCCACACACATCATTGTAGGACTTGAAGCGTTTCCCGGTAGCGGTCACCTTGACCTTCCCCTTGAGGGCGTCTACGGTGGGCTGGTACCCTTCACGGAGCATCCTGTAGGTTTCTTCCTTAGTGGCCCCGATAAAGGACGTGCGGGAGGGGCGGAAGGTGTCTTCAAAGTGGGAATCCGTGCGCTTTCTTGTTTCCAGATCATCTGCCATCTCCTGCGCTGAACGGTAGGTTTCAATGTTCAGCTTTCCAAGCACCGGGGATTTCACAGTCTTAACAGTGCTCATCTTATGCCACCTCCTGCTCGATCTCTTTGAGTGCGTTCATGTACTTGCTGGCGTCCTTCATGTCCTGACACAACATGTGCAGATCATCTTTTTCAAGGCCCTTGACCAAACAGGTCTTCAGCAACTCTTTGGTATCCAACAGGCTTTCCATCTTAGCCATCCGGGACATGCACCGATAGGACACGGTGATCTGCAGACCGTTCTTGTCAGCGACCTTGCGGAACTCAGTGCAGAACTTCACAAGGTCTGCATTGTTGTTTGTCACGTTCAGGGCGATCCGGTTATCATAGTCAATCTCAATCATGGCGAAGCGATCAAGGGAAGCGGCATCCAAAGTGTTCCGGCCTACATAGTTGGAATCGGTGCCGTGGCCCAGTGTGTTACCTGCGGCGATCACACGGAAGTTTTTATTGGCCTCCACCTTACCGATAGGGGCGGGGAAGTCAAAGTATTTGTTGGCGATTGCGGCGTTCAGGATAATCAGCACTTCCGGGATCGAGGCGTCCATCTCATCCAACATG
>AUXO015907373.1_pt1 | contig 14296 bp, 16 predicted proteins | sample 768731 | NCBI WGS metagenome assembly AUXO01 (sample SAMN02715735, study PRJNA202380) | gut metagenome | biome: sheep rumen | host: Ovis aries | place: New Zealand: Palmerston North | reverse complement strand
AAGTGGCATAACATCTAACATTGGTAATATTTCATCATATTTAGGATTATACTTAGGAAATGAAATAGTTATCCTATCATCATCAAGTGTTATATATCTAAACATTTCAATAGTTCTCTCTTTAAATTTACCATAACCGAGATGTATTTGTGGCAAAAAACTTCTAATCAATGAAAACATCAATTCAGTAAAATCATCTGCCAAAGTTTCATCATCTAAACATATAGCATAAAAGTAACTAGCTATATAATCAATCCAGTCATAATCAATTGACTTAAATAATTCATTTTGTTTAAAAAAGAATGGTTTAGTGTCGTCATATAAAATATTTAAAAAGCTTTGTAATTTATTTCTTACTTCCCTTTGAATATCTATTCCTGAAAAATAATCTTTAACCTCATCATAACAACTACGTATTAATGGTCTTGAAATTTCTAAACCATTTTGTTGTTTTAACATAAAAAGATAATTCTCTAAACTTATACTTCTTTCATGTAATAACATAAATAATCACCCCTAAAAAATTAATACTTATTATAACACATTATACAACTCTTTTAAACATTTTTTCGAGTTCATATTTTGTATATGTAATAATTGTTGGTCTTCCATGTGGACAATTAAATGGATTTTCACATTTTCTAAGTTCATTTAATAAGAACTGTGCTTCTTCAAGTGTAATATAATCATTTGCTTTTATAGACATACGACATGCCATAGTAGCCACAAAATGATTAACAAATTTTTCTTTTGAAAAATCTTCATTATGAGCAATTTGTTCAAATACTTTTTCTAAATCACTTTGTTCAATTCCATCATGTAACCAAACAGGATGTGTTCTAACTAAGAATGTATTTTCCCCAAATTCTTCTGTTTCTATCCCAAGTGATTCAAGTAAATCTAAATGTTCTCTTACAACAATAAACTCATTCTTAGGAAGTTCTATTTTTAAAGGAACAAGTAATGATACTTTTTCTATTTTAGGATTTAATACTTTTTTCATACATTTTTCATAGTTAACTCTTTCAGCAGCAGCATGTTGATCAATTATATACATACCATCACTATTTTCAGCTATAATATATGTTTTATAAATAATACCTCTAGGTATCATTTCTTTAATTTTATATTCTTCTTCTACTATATCTTCTTGTTTTAATTGAACTGACTCACTATGATACTCTACACTTTCTTCTTTTTCTTCTACATCAAAAACAAGTGATACTTCTTGATATGAAATATCTTGTTCATTTTCTTTTTCTTTTTCTACTTCTTTAAATGTTATTACATCTTCTTCTCTAACACTAGCATTTGGTATTAATACTAATTCCTTTATTTTTGAAAGAATAGTATCACTAACAAGTTCTTTTAAAGTATCCATCTTAGAAAATTTAACATCCATCTTAGTTGGATGAACATTAACATCAACAAGTATTGGATCTACTTCTATATTCATAACTACAATAGGGAATTTATCTTTTGGCATATAATTATGATAACAATCTGTAATTATTTTTATTAAGTTATTATTTCTAATAACTCTTCCATTTACAAGTGTAGTAATAGAATTCCTACTACTCCTAGCATTTTCAGGATATGATATATAACCACTTATATGATAATCATCATTTTCTCCATCAATTTCTGTCATTTTTTTTGCTACACTTCCACCATATATTTCATAAATAACTTTTAATAAATTATTAGATCCATCAGTGTCTAATAATGTTTTTCCATTATTAGTTAAAGTAAATTTTACATTTGGATAAGCTATTGCCATTTTATTAACATACTCTACTATACTAGCAAGTTCGCTATACAAGTTTTTTATATATTTTAATCTTACAGGTGTATTATAAAAAACATCTGAAACAGTTATTGTCGTTCCTTTTTGTAAATCAGATGAAGATACTTCTTTTATTTTTCCTCCTTCTATTTTTACTAAAGTTCCAACTTTTCCATTAGAAGTCTTTAATGTAACTTTAGAAATAGACGCAATTGAAGGAAGAGCTTCACCTCTAAAACCTAATGATTCTATATTAAATAAATCATGCATATCATGACATTTACTAGTTGCATGTCTAGAAAAAGCAAGTTCAGCATCATCTCTATCCATACCTATTCCATCATCTGTAATTTTTATCATTCTTGTCCCAGAATCAGTAAGTTCTATTTTTATTTCACTACTTTTAGCATCTATACTATTCTCAACTAATTCTTTAACTATATTCATCATTTTTTCAATGACTTCTCCAGCAGCTATCTTATTAGCTAGTATTTCATCCATTACTTGTATTTTACTCATAAAATCACCTAAAGTTATTATAACAAAAAAAAGAAGAGTTTTAAACTCTTTTAGCACTCACTAGACTTATAACCAGATGGACAAATTAAACATATTTTATATTCAAATGAAAGATTAGTAGTATTACTAGAAATAATGTCTCCATCTTCATTATATTTAGTTTCTTCTTCACTAGTTTCTATATCTTTTTTTGTAACTTTTATAGTACCAGAACACTTTTTATCTTTTTGATTAGGATCAACTAATGAATCAATATAGTTTTCTTTTACTAAATCATCTATTTTTAAAATAGTAGTATTATCTTCACCTATAATACTAGAATTATAAAGCATGTACTCATCCGCAGCCACTTTAATATTTTCTAAATAATTGTTATATACTTCCTTATTTGTCTTACCTACATATTTAGTTACCGCAACCACCCCAATTGTTCCTATAATTGCTATTATGGCAACTGTAGCTAATATTTCAATTAAAGTAAATCCTTTTTTATTCATAGACACCTCTTATATTTCTTTTAAATAATTATATAAATTTAAAGCAACATCTTTAGATACTACTTCTTCTAATTCTTCTTTACTTGCTTCTTTTAGTTTTTTTAATGAACCAAACTTCTTAAGTAACTCTTTTCTTCTTTTTTCTCCGATTCCAGGAACTAAATCAAGTACACTAACAAGAGCTCCCTTTGACTTAATATTTCTATGGTATGTAATTGCAAATCTATGTACTTCTTCTTGTATTTTTGATAAGTATAAAAATAAATTACTATCATCAGGAATATCTATAATATTATAGTTTTCATCCATTAAATGATTAGTTCTATGATGTGAATCTTTAACAAGTCCAACTATTCTAATATTAAGATTTAATGATTCAATTATTTCTTTACAAACTGTTATTTGATTCATACCACCATCTAAAACAATTAAATCAGGTTTTTCTAAATTATCCATTAAAACTCTATAATAACGTCTATATAAAACTTCTCTCATAGCTCCTAAATCATCTTTAACATTTGCATCTATTTTATATTTACGATATTCATTTCTATTAGGTAAAAAATCATCAAAAACAACCATTCCACCAACATAATATGTACCAAATAGATGTGAGTTATCGAATGATTCAATTCTCTCTACTTTTTCCATATTTAAAAGTTTAGAAAGCACTCTCTCAGCTTCTAATCTTTTTTGTAAGTCTTTTTCTATTGTTTCTTCTTGCGCATCTAAGTTTTCCTTAGCGTTTTCCATAGCTAAATCAAGTAAACTTTTAATCTTACCGCGATATGTATGAAGTACTTTAGTATTTAGATAACTACTCAATAATTCATTATCTATCTCTTCAGGAACATATATTTCTTTAGGAAGAATACCAATTTTTTCATAAAATTTAATTATATATTCAATAACTTCTTCACTATCACCAAGAGTCTGTATTATTTCTTTATGTCTTCCATATAATAAACCATCTCTAATAAAGAATATTTGAATAGATAAATAGTTATTATCTTTATAATAGTTAATAACATCAAAACTAGCTTCTTTATTTAAATCAATTTTTTGTTTCTTTAAAGTAACTTTTATATCATTAAGCATATCTCTAAGTTGAATAGCTTTTTCATAATTCATAGAAAGACTTGCTTTTTCCATTTCTTCATTAATTCTTTTTTCTATATCAGTACTATCACCTTTAAGAAATGAAATTATTTCTTTTTTCATATTATCTATTTTTTCTGGTTCTATATCAAGTTTACAATAACCTAAACACTCATTAATATGATAATAAAGGCATAAATCTTTCTTTAAGTTTTCACATTTTCTTAAAGGATAAATTCTATTAATCATATTAACTGTTTTTCTAGCAGCCATAACATTTGGATAAGGGCCATATAAATAGTTCTTATTCTTTTTCTTTTTAACATTTCTAACTATTCTAAGTCTAGGATACTTTTCATTAGTAAGTTCTATATAAGGATAACTTTTATCATCTTTAAGTAATATATTATATTTTGGATTATATTTTTTTATTAATGTTATTTCAAGTATTAATGACTCTAATTCACTAGATGTAACTATATATTCAAAATCATCTATATTTTCAACTAACATAAGTGTTTTTCCAGTATGAGTACCTGTAAAATAACTCTTTAACCTATTTTTTAAATTTTTAGCTTTTCCTACATAAATAATAATACCATCTTTATCTCTCATTTGATAACTACCTGGTTTATTTGGAACAAGAGCTAGTTTTTCTTTAAAATCTTTCATAATTATCCCTCAAATGTATTATATCAAAATATAATTAAACAAGCAAAGTAAACAAAAAAAGTGGACATCAACTGCCCACTTAGTATTAATAACTATTCTTCTGTAGTAGCAAAAACGTTATCGTTAATTTCAAATGACATATTTGGCTCTTCATCATTATCATCTAATTCTAAAGTATCACTTTTATTATTGTACTCTTGTATTGTTTGATTAAGTGAATTCTTAAATTCAATTTCTTCTTGATCTTCAAATCCTCTAAAGAACACTCTCTCTATTTGATCATTATCGAATAAGCATATTTCATTTGAATTAATTATTCCTTCTGGATATAGGCATCCAGTATAATCATACATTTTAGATTTATCATCATTATCTATTGAACAAAAACCAGTTACCATAACTCTTTTTGTTCCACCTTTTAGTATTACTACAGAACCAACAGGTAAAAACTCTTTATTCATATTATCCTCCCTAATTATCTCCTAATAAATCATAAGCAGGTGCAGTCTCAGTAGTAGGCTCAGATTCAGCTTCTTCCATAGACCAGCTATCACTACCACCACCATTTGACATAGCTTCATAACTAGGTGATGATACAGATTCTTCGAATAGATTTTCATTACTTAATTCATTTTGTTCTGAATTAATTACATTAGGATCTTCTTCAGACCAGAATCTATTACCATTTGTAAAGCTGTCCTCATTAGCATCATCAAATTCACTATTGTTTTTATGATCTTTATACATTTTAACACCGACACCACCAGCAACTGCAGCACCTAATCCAATAGCAAGTGGAATTGGGTTAAATCCTTTGCTAGAACTACTGCTACTTGTTGTTGAAGATGTTGAAGGTAATTTAGTAGTTGTAGTTCCACCTGTTTTCTTAGACTTAAATAAATCTTTTGTACTACCAACAACTGAAGCTGTACTTCCTTCTGCAATTTCTGCTGCAGCATCTGCTTTATCAGCATTTGTATCTGGAATAGCAACTGCTTCTCCTTGAGGTCTAACATATCTATAATCATTTACTATATAACCATTTCCATTATCACCAGAAACATCAGTAGCAACATTAGATGCATCAGTCGGCTGTGTATTTGAAGTTGATGTTGGAGTTGGAGTTGATGTTGGAATTGGAGTTGGAGTTGAAGTTGATGTTGGAGTTGGAGTTGATGTTGGAGTTGATGTCGGAGTTGGAGTTGGAGTTGATGTTGGAGTTGGTATTGTACTTTGTTTAGTTTTTTCCTCCAATTCTTTCTTAAATTTTTCCATTTCTTCTAATTGTTTTTTCAAAGCATTTTCCTGTGCTTTTAATTTCTCTTCTAAAAGAGAAACAGCCCCATCATCAGCAGTTTGAGCCTTTGTATCTATATTGACAGGTTGTGATACAATTGCATGAGTACCATTGTTAGAACCAACACTATTAGCGCCCTCATAATAATTTGGTACAGTTGTTGCTGGATCTTTTTTATCACCGCCATCTTTACTAGGTTTTTCTTTTTCTGGTTCCTTTTCAATCGTAAATGATCCAGTGCCAAATGGAGCACTTCCAAAAGTACCAGAACCAAGCGGAGATGCTCCAAAAGTACCAGAACCAAACGGAGATGCTCCAAAAGTGCCTGAGCCAAATGGTGCAATCATACCAAAAGCATCAACTCCAAATTCTGCTCCAGTAGCCAAAGCAAATTGCGCATCACTTATAGCTTTTATAGCTTCAACATGAGCATCATAATAAGTATTACTAGCATTTTTAATCTTTCTTCCTTTAGAAGGGAGATCCAAAGAGGACATCAAACTAGTTCTAGCTATACCATTCAAAACATTATCCATGCGTTGCATAGCATCGTCCATAATCATTTCAAACTTTAACTTTAAAGTTTCTAATTCTTTTTTTACTTCAGAAACGCCAGTTTCATCATAAAAAAGTTTTCCATCATTTGCCATTTTCTCACCTCCTAATAATTATTCAATACAGCAATTTTTATATCAATAGCAAGAATATCTAAACTAATATTAAATTTTCTTGCTTCCAAACGTTTCTTGTCTTCTTTTATTTCATCTTCATTATAGTATTCAAGTTTATAATCATCAGTTAAAATGTCATTATCAACGTCTATTTGTTCTTTATATACATCTGCCATTTTATTCAAAGCTGCTTTTGTGTTCTCCAATAATTCAATATTTTTGTCTCTAGCAAACCTTATAACTTCATTTCTTTTCACGTCATTAACAGCATCCATAACTTTTTGATATGTACTACACAAATCACATATATAAGGATATAAAATATCTTGTCCATTATAAACAAGTTCATATTGAGAAATATCTTTAACTTTCTTTATTTCCCTTTCAAAATCATCATATTGTGTTTTATTATTCACATATGTATCAAGACACTTTGTAACAAATTCCATTTTTATCAATATCAGATTATCGGCTTCTCTAAAAGTCATTTCCTCTTCAGCAAAAGTATCCATATTTTCTCCTTTCAATTATTGTAGTATGCTATAAAAATAAGAATTTCTTATATTTATAGCATACTACAAGAGTATGCTTAACTTTTTTATTATTGTAAATCTTGACTTGCTTGTGCGTTTTCCATAGCTTGTGTACTTGTAGATTGAGCACTTTGCATATTTTCACTATGAGTAGTGATATTTTGTTCATTATTTTGAATTAACATAATGAATTCTTCATAATGTTTTTTCAAACTGTTATATGCATTTAATGCAGCTTGAGAAACATCTTGGTTTCCACTAACTCCTACAGTTTGAATATTTTCTTGTAAACCTTGTGCTACTTTATCGCAATCAGCAAAAACTTCATTAATAGCATTTCTTGAAGTTTTAATACGACTCATTACATCAGCACTTTGATCATAACTAAAAACTGTTGCCATTTTCTTTCCTCCCTCTATTAATTGAATGCACTCATACTTTGATCGATTGCACTGCTTATTGAATTATTTGTTTTTTCAACAGCGATTCCTAAATCTCTAATTGCTTGTCCCATACCATCAATGATTGCACATTTTTGATCAAACAAATTAAAGAATTCAACTCCTGCTTCATCTGTCCAATAAGGTTTTAATTCCTCAACTGCAGCTTTGATTTTTGCTAATTCAGTATCATATAAATCAGCATTATTAGCTAAACTTTTTGCATTAGCTTGTAGTCCATTACTATCGACAATAATTTTTCCCATTATTTCACCTCCGCTATTGTCTAGATATCTCTTAAGAATATAATCAAGTTGAACCCTCCTATACTCTTACAATATCAGTATAGCATCAAAAAAAAGTAAGGTAAAGCTTTTTTTTAACACTTTACATTATTTATCAATTGCATCACCCATTTCTTTAAATAAATATTTCATAATCTTATTAAATGCCTTTTCTATCATAATAGATGATTTCATTCCTATCCTATTAAAAGTATTACGATATTGTTTATCAGGTTCCAAATACTCTTTAGCCTTTAGTATTTTCCCATCTTTTACGTCTTTTTCAAATCTAGACATAGCTTCATTAGTTAATGCTGTTTTTCTATACATATCAACCTCGTAATAGCCAGTAGCTTGAGCAATATATACACATAGAAAAAATAAAAAAAGAGTAAGTGTTATGATTCTAACTACATTCTTACTTTTCATTTTCTAAAATCACCTCACTTATTACATCACTAATAACAAGTGTTGTATTCATAACTTCTGTTATTGTATTTTCTTCTCCACCTATCTCAATCAAAATAGTATACTTAGAAAAATCCTGATTATATACACCGTTAACCCCTTCTCCTCCTTTTTTATATATTCCTTTTGAAAGACCAGGATATTTTTCATTTATTTTATTATTAATAATCTCAGTAAAATTCAAATTCTCTTGATAGTTAGGATTTTCTAACCCAATCAAAAATATTATTTTAGCAAACTCACGTCCCTCAATATTTATAGTCGTTCTACCCCTATCTAAAGAATCTCTATGTATATCTATAAAATACTTTAAACTAGAATTATTTTTAAAAGCCTCTTCCATTAATACTCTACTCGCTCTATAACAACCACTATAATTCCAACCATTAATTTTTCTAATTTCGGTTACACTTTTTTCTTCTACTATTGAATCTATTTTATTCTGTTTTAGCCTATCTTGCATTATATAATCAGCAACAAAGACAGTAGGACTAACTGCAAACTCAGCAAGAGTTTCTTTTTTATATTCTTCCGTTTGATGACTATTATAAATATAAACAAGAGGTTTACCCGTTTCATTTGAAACATAAGCCACTTCTTTTTCTTTAGGCTTATCCATAGAAAGAATATTATTTATATCAAGTAAACTACTTAATTTTTTTAATACTTCATCCTCTACAATTTTATTATCATTATAATCTTTCAATAAATATTCTACTATTCTTTTGTCAGTTATTTCTAAATCACTACTAACTAAATATTGAAACATAAAATATAACGAACTAATAAACATCATAGTTAAAAACATAATTTTTATCTTAAATCTTTTTTTCTTTTTATTTCTTAGTTTTAACTTTCCCATAGAATCACCTAAAATAAGTATAAAAAAACATAATGTTACATTATGTCGATTATTATTTTCTTAGTTTAAAATGAAGTGCTTTATTTAGACCCTTTCCTATTAAAAGTGAAAGTTTTTCAATTATAAAATCTATTTCTTTAGGAGTAACCATAAAATTATAATCTATTGGGCTTAATACTTCCACAACCAAATGCATAAGTTCTTCTTCATTAAGAGTACCAACAATTCCAAGTAATAATTCTTTATCTTTTATATTTAATTCTTTATCATATTCCTTGTAATTAATTTTATATTTTAATTTATTACTTTTATTATTAATGTTATTTTTATCATAACTAAATTTTTTTAGCATGTATTTTATTGTATCTGCAACTATTACGCTACTATCTATTATAGTAGGCACACCAACTACTATTGTTTTAACTCCTAATGTTTCTTCGCTTAGTGTAATCCGAGAGTTATTAACCCCACTACCAGGTATAATTCCGCTATTACTTATTTGGATTGTCTTATTTAGTCTTTCTATTGATAATGTTGAAAGTGCATCTACAATAATTACAAACTGAGGTTTTGTTTCTTTTACGATTGAAAGAATTGTATCTTTTGTTTCAATTCCTGTTTCCCCAGTTACTCCTGGTACAAGAACAGAAACACATCTATACCCTTCTTCAACTTCTCCAAGATTAAATAAATGTCGTGTTACCAAGATACTGTCTATACTTTTAGGTCCTAAAGCGTCTGGTGTCGATTTTATATTACCAAGACCAATTATTAATACAGACATATCATCACTAATATTATTTTTGTCTAACATATCTTTAAATTCTTTAGAAAAAGTATTTAGAACCATTTCAAAATTATCAGTATCTGTTATATCTTTAAAACAAATTGTTTTATATATCCCTATGCTTCTATGATATTTTTTCTCTTCTTCTTTGTCTTTAATAATTACTTCTTCTACATATATATCTTTAGTTATATCATTTCTAATATAATTATCTTTATTTTTATCTATTTTACTATCAATTGCTAAATCTGTTCTAAGTCTATAACTAGCTAAATTTATCTCATGCATTTTATCACCTAATAATACTTTTACCAAATTTTACGATTTTATTTGCTTTTTTCTTTATTTTTTGATAGAATTAAGATGTTTAACAAAGAGAGGTGAAAAATGTGCCAAATATAAAAAGTGCTAAAAAGCGTGTTCGCGGTAATCAAAAGAAAGAAGTTATAAATAATACAATCACTTCAAGTATGAGAACTGCTGTAAAAAACTTTGAAAAAAGTGTAAAAGCAAATGATAAAGAAGCTGCAAGCAACAACTTAAATATTGCAATTCAAAGAATTGATAAAGCAAGATCTGCTGGACTTGTACATTTAAATAAAGCAGCTCGTCTAAAATCAAGATTAACAAAAGCTAAAAATGAAATGGAGTAAATTTTTACTCTTTTTTTTGTAAAGTTTTTAAAAATGCATTTAAAAAAGTTGGTAAGCAGATAAAAATGTTCTATAATTATTTCAGGATGTGAAGAAATGAAAAAACTTATACAAGTTGGTATAGTATTTATTTTTTTAGGTATAGTATTCATGTTTAAAGATGATATTATTGATATTTATAATCATATAGTATTATATTTTGACAAAAGTGAACAAATTAAAAAGAATGAATATTATAGAGATTATGATTTTAAATTTGTTCAAAACACTGACAAAACTAAACCTGAAAGCAAACAAGATATATATAATTTGTATTACACAATCATGAATTCAGGTGCTACTGAATATAGTTTCAATTGTGATCCAAATTATAAAGAATGTCTAAATGATGTAAGAGAAATTGCTAATAACAGAATTATTTTATCTGATATAAATAATCTAGTTCATCCTTACAATTCATTTAAAAACATTGCAACTGAATATACTAATTCTGGTAAAGTAACTATTATAATAGAACATACTTATAGTGATAATGATATAAAAGAAATTAATGAAGAAATTGATAATGTAATTAATTCTTTAAATGTTAATAATAATTTAAGCGATGTTGAGAAAATTAAAATCTATCACAACTATATAATTGAAAACAGTAAATATGATTCTGATAGAAGTGATAGAAATATTATTAATTATCGTTCAGATATCGCTTATGGTCCTCTTATTGAAGGATATGGAATATGTGGTGGTTATAGTGATTCTATGCAGTTATTTTTAGAAAAGTTAGGATTAAAAAATTATAAAATATCAAGTAATAATCATGTATGGAATGCAGTCTTAATAAATGGTAATTGGCTACATCTAGATTTAACATGGGACGATCCAATAACAAGTAATGGTACAAATATAATTGATTATAACTTCTTTTTAATAAATACAAAAAAACTATTAGAACTTGAACAAACACAACATAATTTCGACCAAACATTTTATAAAGAGTTAGCAAACTAATTGCTAACTCTTTTTTATGAACTTATTTTCTTTTTATATAACTTTGAATCATTCAAATATTTATTCTTCCCATTATCTGTTATTCTCTCTAATGATTCTCTACAACTTTTATAAATAAATTCCATTTCTTTTATTGTCTCATTATCTGGGCTTTTTAATAAGCAATCCGAATTTTTTAAAGATGATAGATTAACATAATACATTTGAGGTATTATTTTTTTACTATTATCTTTTCTGTATATTATTTTAAATCTTTTAAAATCATCTGAAGAAAGATTATCATAAAACATTACAATACTACTTAACGTATGTGCATCCTTTAAAATATCTACATGAATAGAATTGTATTCTTCACTAATTCTTATATTATGTGGCACTTCATGAATAAATCCACCATTCAAATAAAATAAGTACTCTTGAACCACTTTTTCTATATTTTTATATAATTGAATAGCTCTTAAACTCTTTTCCAACTCTTTTAATTCTTTAGAAGTTTTTTTATCATACTCTAAAGTATAACTACTAGTAGTTTTATATAATTCTTTTTTTATTCCATTTTCTTTCAAATAAGAATTAATAGCTGAATGAATAACAGCAATAAGTACCCTTTTTTTGTTCTTGTAATAACTATTTAAATAATTGGAATCACCTATTTTATCATTAACTACTTTAAAATTTTCTTCTTTCTCTCTTCCATTAAAACAATAGTTTATATCAACATTACTTCCTAAAAGTAAATAACCAGATTCATTATTCAAATCAACTTGAATTCTATTATAATCATACTTCATAATTAAACTATCACTAAATTGACTATTCAATAATAAACTTTCATTCTTTTTATTCATAATAATTATGTCATATTCACTATTTTTTAATTTATCTAAAAATAAATCATCAGAAGAAACTAGTTCTAATTCCAAATTAATGTTTTCTTTAATACCATTACTTATTCTTTCAAACATATTTAATGAAGTATTAACTAAACATATAATACGTGGCTTACGCTTTTTTAATACTTGTTTTAAATACGCTCTTCTACATGATTTATAAATTGTTTTGTAAGAAGTATTTTCTATATCATATTTTTCTAGTAATATTAGATATTTATCTAAAAATCCATTAATAATTTTTTCTTTATCAAATAAATCAAATTTATGATTATCGTCTAAATACTCTTCTAAATCACAAATAATTATATCTTTCATCTACTACACTCTCATTCTTGAAGTTCTAATTTATTATATGCAATTATTTACACGTTTTACTAATATCACATATTTCAATACTATATTTGTTATTGCCAATATATTCATTATTTTGATCAAAATCATCTAAGCTATTATATAAAAATGCTGTCAAAGTTATTTTTGAAGAAATTTCATTTGAAGCTGATTGAGGATACAATTTAATAGAGGTTACTAATGTATTTTCATTTTCCTCATTTTCTTCAATATGAGAATAAAATCCTTTATTACGATTATTATAATCATCATATAAGAATACTAATATATATCCTTCATAATCTTTAGTATCTTTTACTGACAAAATATTATGAGAAATATTTTTATCACCGTTTATACTATATTTTAAGTTATATCCAATTTTTAAATTAGTATCTTTTTTGTATTCTAAATATTTATTATATAAGCTAACTGCGTAATTATCATAACTAATATTCTCATCATTTGATAAGTATATTGAAAAAATACCTATATCTACTCCTGTTGTAATATTAGTTCTATAATTTGTTAATTTTGTCATATTGTTATAAAAAGCAATTGGAATGCTTTGCTTTTCTTCTCTTTTTTCTTCAGTTATTTCAATATTTTTTTCTTTTATATTTTCTGTTTTTTTCTTTATCTCTTTATTTTTTTGACAACCAGTTAATAATAATAAAAATATTATAAGATAAAATATCTTCTTCATTTCACACCTGTTTTTTTATAGGAGAAGATACCATAGCTTTAATACTATTTATAGCTTGAACTTGATTCTCAAATCTTGCTAATTGAACATTATATGCTTCTTCTCCAAATACTCTTTTATGAAGTTCTATATTCTTACGTTCAAATCCTTCATTAAAATATGAAAGAGCTAACTCTAATTCTTCTCCTAAATTAATAACTTTTTGATTTTCTTCATCAAGTGCAACTTCACTTAAGCTTATATCAAATCTATCTTGATTATCTATTATATATTTCGCCGTTGTAAAATTATGTGTCTCAAGTGCAAGAGCTAAAGGAGAGCCTACATTACCACTAGGTAGTAATAAGTCATTCATATAATCTGAACAATAAACATCGATAATTTTCAAATTATCTTTTAAGTTTTGACCATAACTATAGTCATTCATGGCATTTAAAAGTATTGATGCCTTTTCATAAGAATTTTTTCTTTCTAACATTTGAATACTAGAATATTTCATATACATCACCTATTTTTATTATAAATCTTTCCATTAAAGTAAGTCAAACTTATATAATAGAAAGTACTTTATTTTTACCTTTACATTCTATTTCTTGTGTTTCTTCTCTTAAACCATTAATAACACGACGATACCCATTATAAACCATCCCATATTCTTTTTCAACTTGCTGCGAAATTTCTTCCATTTTGTTAGCCTTTTCAAATAAATATAGTGCTCTAAGCGATTTAAAGCCCTTCATTTTTGTACTATTAATAATGAATTCTTCTAAATAGTCTTTAATATACCTAGGT
>AUXO015596961.1_pt1 | contig 14296 bp, 13 predicted proteins | sample 768731 | NCBI WGS metagenome assembly AUXO01 (sample SAMN02715735, study PRJNA202380) | gut metagenome | biome: sheep rumen | host: Ovis aries | place: New Zealand: Palmerston North | reverse complement strand
AAAATGACTAAATCAATAAAGCCACTGAGTATTCACCAGAAGATGACCATACAGCTATGGCTGGGCGTCTGTCTGGTAATAGTCGGAGTGGCATTGTTATGGGCATCATTCTTTGTGCATCCGATGGGTATCATAGACTCTTCGGTTCTGGCTGCAGTAGGTGAGGTATTCACCTTCGCTGGGGCATTAATCGGCATCGACTACACTTACAAATACAAGACCATAAAGTACCTAAGGAACAACGGAAAGGAGCTGGAAGATGATACTGACCGAGAACGAGCTGATGAAGATGAGGAAGCCGACAAAGTATGAGGGCGTGTACCAGTATATCGCTCCAGAAGGCTATGAGTTCTGGTCTGAGAATGACTGCTACGGCAATACAGTCTGGGGAGGAGCCCAGCTAACAAATTACTACTACCTAAAGCCCATAGAACATGAAGATAACCCTCAAGAGAATATACACCAATAGCACATACACCATAGGCCACCTGTATGTGGATGGTAGTTACGTTTCCGACACTATAGAGGATGCTGACAGAGGCCTCAAAGACACCATGACCCTTGACCAGATTAAGGCCAAGAAGATAAAGGCTAAAACGGCCATACCCACTGGCAATTACAAGGTAACTGTCAACGTTGTATCACCCAAGTTTAGCAAGAAGCAATACTATAAAGATTTCTGCTCAGGACGGCTCCCACGTATCGTAGGTGTGAAAGGTTTTGACGGCATACTGATACACAGGGGAACGGACGAGAACAGCTCTGCTGGATGCCTCATAGTAGGATACAACACCATCAAGGGCAAGGTGACAAACTCCAAGGAAGCCTTCGAGAAGCTCTACAAGATGCTTGATGGAGCAAATCGTAAGGGAGAGAAGATAGAAATCAAGATATATTCAACATATTAAGCACCGTTTGCCATAATTTCGCTACCGTACAGGACTGGTGCATGGGGTTCCAAAAGAGCCCCATTTTTTCGTAAATATCAAAATATCATACAGTTATGGAACATTTCACACAGTAAGCCTTTAATTTCACCGACCAAAGCACTATTTATTTATAAAATGGCATATATGAAGCTTTTACTATTTAGCAATCCTAGCTGTGGCTCCTGTAGGAAATGGAAGCCCACCTTTGAGCGTATCGTGAAGGATATGGACGTGCCTTATGAGCTGGTGGACATATACACGGAGGAAGGCAAGCCGTTACGCGAAAAATACGGGGTACGTGGCATCCCAGAGACAATCATAGTGGATGACGAAGGCAATGAGCTGTTCAGCATACTGGGTAGCATGGAGGAAAACCTAGCGAGGGAGGAAATACGGAGATGGCAGCAGAAATCGAAATAGACTACGAGCAGCACAAGAACGACTTCATGATGTATGTATGGGAGAACCTTGAAGAATTGAACAGGTGCATACGTAAGAACATCACCTATGACCCAGACCTCTATGACGACGTTACCTCAAGCACACTCGTACGTATCGCTGAATATATCGTGAGGAAACAGCAATACATACGTGATTTCAAGAACATGTTCTTCCTTTCAGCAAAGCGTGAATATATAGCAGAGCAGACAAAGAAGAGGGAAAGGATAAAAAACTCCAACAGAGACTTCTTCGATAATATATATAATGGCGAGGAGAAGCGAAATAAGGCCGATACAGCCGTCTTTTATAAGCTGGTGGACAATGACACCACCCCTGATGAGATAGCCGCTGAGAGGACACATAAACTGTTCAAGTATCTGGAAGACAAGCTCAACGAGAACTTCGACGCGATAGAAAGCGACGTATTCCTGATATATTTCAGGCTAAAATCGGAAAAGAAGGGAATCTCCTATAAGAAGCTGGCCTCCATCATGGACAAGGACGTCAAGTACATCACGAAGACGATTGTCAAAATCAAGAAATATATAAGGGAAAATCAAGAAATACAAGAGATGAAGAGGAGGATAATGAATGGACTGGATGAATGAAGTTATAGCTAGTATTGTTCCGAGCGTATGGCAGTTCCTGACGCTCCTGTTCCTGATGTTCGAGAGTCTGGTGGTAGCATACGTGATAGTATATAACCCGATGCTCAGGATAACTCAGGTGGAGGCTTTCAACATAGCCCCGTTCACCTGCCTCAAGTGCTCGACGTTCTGGACGAACCTCATACAGAATATCCTGCTGGCATACATATGGACGCCAATGTTCGCCGTATGGGGACTTATAACAGCTGGAACGCTGGCATACATGGTATGGTTCAGCTATGAAAGACAATAATATTCTTTATAAATAAAATACATTATGGGATTATTGAGAGAAAATGGCCGTAACATCGCCGTAGCGAGCGTGAACGGGTATAAGAAAGAGAACGTGATAAAAGCCAAGAGATACCTCAGGGAGATAGGCCAGAACAGGAGGAACTTCCCCCTTGAGAAGCTTGTGGAGATGTATAACGATGTGAAGGAGACCAACGAGAAACCGACCTCATGCACACCATGCTCCATGACCAAGTACTATAACGGTATTTATAATTATCAATATTTTGGCGAACTGACCCTCATCAACAACGGCAAGGCCACCAAGGAAGAGCTCGACCTTGACCTGATAGATGCAGCACAGAGGCAGGAAGCCGAGAAGGAACAAGATGCCGAGACTCCAGAGGATGAAATCACGGAGGAGGAGCGTAAGAAGGCAGAGATGAAGGAGCGTATGGCCAAGGTACGCGCTGCAAAGGCAAAGAAGAAGGAAGAGAATGGTTAAGGTAGAGATTAACGGCAAGGAGTACCAGATGAGTGACAACTGGGACGAGATTACAATGGAGCAGTATTGTAACCTGTTCTACAATCTTCCCAAGGAGGCCGAGAGCGAGGATGACGTGGACAAGGCAGCATTCACCCTCAGGAACGAGGCCACCATCATATCAAGGCTATTGGGAGAGAAGGACGACTTCGTCCAGAACCTCCCCATACAGGTATTCGCCTACCTCCAGCACCATGCCAAGTTCCTGTACGAGATAGACAGCTATCTGGACAGCATGCAGTTCTACATTAAGATTGACGGTAAGAAGTATTTCATGCCCAAGCCAGAGGAGATGTCCTTAAGACAATTTATAGACTCGGACATGATAATGAAGGAGGAGAGCAAGACCCAGTTCATAGAGCTGCTGGCATGCCTCCTGCTCCCGATAGGTAAGGACGGCAAGATGGAGTACGACGGCAACTATAAGGAGCTGGTACCAAAGATAGCGAGGATGAAGGCCTCGGAAGGCTTACCGATGGTGTATTCCTTCTTTAAAAAAAAAGTGCTTTCCAAGAGGCTTTCAAAAGCCTCTTCTCTGGCAATGGAGGCGGCAAGCCGACTGCTCCAGCGTACCAAAGGTTCATAAAGGCGTACAACTGGTACCACATCGTCAGCACGCTGGCAAACAATGAGTACCTGAGTCTTGAGAGGGTATTGTCCGAGAACGTTCAGGACTGTTTCTCATACCTGCAGTACGTCATAGCAAAGAACGAGGCTGAGGAGGCACAGCTCAAGTATGAGGAGAAGATGAATAAGTCAAGGAAAAAGAAATAGCAATGGCACTAAGCAAGGAACACTTAAAGAGAAATCCAGAGGAGCGTAACATCGGCGTGAGGGGACAGAACAGGGCTTCATGCCTTTCACAGTTCAACCGTGCCGACATGTTGCTTCAAGAGGTAGTTCTCGACATATGCAAGGGTCTCACAAGGAACGACATCATATGCAAGTTCATGAACAACCAGTACGAGTACCAGAAGAAGGCAATGAAGGAGAATCAGGCCAACAACTATATCAAGATGGCATATCTCGTCATGGCCGAAGACCGTGTGAAGGAGCAGGACAAGCTCAGAGACCAGCTCTACGACCAGTATCTTCTGGTATATAACGACCTGATAGACAAGGGCAATTCATTCGCTGCAAAGACGGTACTTGACTCAATGTCAAAGATTTTCTTAAATGAGGATAAGAAGGTGGATGTGAGTGTCAACGGTAATAATGTAAAGATTTCTTTCGGTTTCGACGATAAGGAGGAGTAGATGAACGTCCAGTTCGACATAAAGCTGTCAAAGTCCCAGCAGGAGATTTACGACCTTGTGCATGACAAGAGGTACAAGTACTACACCGTCGTATTCTCAAGACAATCTGGCAAGTCGGTACTTATGCAGGTATTATGCATCGAATGGCTGTTCGGAAGGAATAACAACATTGCATATCTGTGCAAGAACTTCAAGCCATTGGCAACGACCCTCTATAAGAACATCATAAAGATACTACCAAAGGAGGTCATAAAGTCATCAAACGGCTCAGATTTGTCCATAGAGAGCATATACGGAAGCACCCTTACCTTCTTCTCGGCAGAGCAGGGAAGCAGCCTCAGGGGACAAACATTCACCCATGTGATATGTGATGAGTTCAGCTTCTTTAAGATGGAGCAGACCGACGGAACACACCTTTGGTATGATATCTTGAGCCCTACGTTGAAAGCAAGGGGAAAGAAATGCATATTCGTCGGTACGCCGCTGGGAAAGAACAATATACTGTATGACATGTTCCAGAGGGGAATGTCCGATGAATACCCACAGTATGTATCGATTAAAAAAACTATCTATGACGACGGTTTTATCACCGATGACGAGATTGAGAGGATAAAGAAGGATATTCCAGAGCTCTCCTTCAAGCAAGAATACCTCTGTGAATGGCTTGAGGACGGCCTCAGTTTCTTCGTTGGATATGCCGATTGTTTCGACTATGACGACTTCGAGGAGCAGGGACAAGTGTGGATTGGATGTGACTTATCTGGTGACGGAACCGATGCAACCATCCTGACAAAGGTAAACGTTCGAGACCAAGTACAACAGTATGAGATACGAGGCACCCTTGATATGAAATACAGGCAGATTGCCGACATCATAAACTCGTCCAAGAACCTTCAGGTGGCGTACCTTGAGAAGAACGGGCTCGGCTCCCCAATGATTAACGAGATAAAGAAGCTGGTCAGGGACAAGGGAAGGATAAGGGAGTTCGAGACCACCAACTCGTCAAAGGAGGAGATTGTGAGCGAGATGGCAGTGGACATCGCCAACCATAAGGTACATTTCCAGAGGGGTGACAGGAAGCTGTATGATGAGCTGGGAGACTTCGTGGTGACGGTATCAAAGACAAGGAAACTCACCTTCGCTGCAAGAGGCTCAGGACACGATGACCGTGTTATGAGTGCATGTATCGCCAAGAAAGCAAAGAGGGACTATGACAGTAAAATAACGAAATCATTCGCCAATGTAATAAGACTATGATTATAAGGAAAATTATTGACACGTTCTACGGCCTTTCGGAGCAGCACAAGCTCGTTAGGAGTTTCGAGTATAACCGTGTATCAAAGAACATGGGAACGGGTGAGCAGCTGTACCCTAGGGTGCTTCTGGAAGACCCCATCATGATAAACGAGGCTCAGCCCACCACGGGACAGGTCATGACCACCGTGAATTTCGACATAACCTGCCTACCACATGCATTCTCCAACTATCCAGTGAGGCAGCTGACCGAGGCAGAGTGCCAGAACGTATGCCACCAGATTGCCCTGCACTTCGTTGCAAGGCTCAGGGAGCTCAACAAGGACTTCGAGACAAGGAACGGGATAGAGGTGGTCAGGTTCTCGTTCATGACCCTGAGGAACTGGGGAGACGACAAGGCTGCAGGTGTGAGGTGCACCCTGAGGCTGGCCGTGGACAACGACATACAGCTCTGTGACCTTGACGAGCACTTCGACCCAGACAAGGAGTTCGACCTAGGAAGCCTCCTTGACGACATAGAGACGGACAATGCCCACGGGTGCATCGAGTTCTCCGACAAGAAATTACCTAACTTCACCCTGTAACGTATGCAGCTTGAGAAGATACACGAGGAGCTGGGGCTGATTGCAGACCAGATTAGGAGGATTATCCAGTTCTCCATGGAGAAGAACGGCCTCAACGACAAGGTAAACGAGAACACGCTCATAGACAGCCATATCTACGAGGAGCTCAAGGTGGAGAACGCCGACCTTGAGCTCATAAAGGTGTTCATCCACGACTACTACCAGTACATCGAGTCTGGCATGAGGGAGGGACACTGGGTGAACGAGGAGTACCTCATACCGTGGATGGTGGACAAGGGAATCCCAACCGACAACAACACATTGTACCGAATCCAGTGGAGCATATGGAAATGGGGAATAAGCCCCAGACCCTTCATGGAGGATGCTTGGGAGATGCTGGACGACTACTGGGAGGACTTCGCTGACGAGATATACAGGCTTATGACCGAGGACATAGACGACTATTTCAGCAACTAGATGGAAGGCAACGGAGCCTTCCATTTTCTTTATATTAAAATAAGAAGCAAGATGGCAAGATTAGAACCAAAATCCATACTCGGGAGCTCTCAGGACAACTTCATCGTATTCTCGAACACCAACTACGAGAAGCCCATGGTGACGTTCAACTTCAGGAACGCCACTGGCACGGGAGGCACCATAACAGTGAGGGACGCCCTCGACGACGACGGCTACAACAAGGTGATAGCGTACGACCCAGACAAGACCATAACGGACTCGTCCTTCAAGTGGCACGTGGGGGATGCAGCTGCAAACTCCTTCGCCTTCGTGGAGACGCTTAAGAAGAACCCCATATTCTACGACATAACGCTCATAACCGAGATACCGAACGTGGGAATCATCGTCAGGGCTAGCATTGACAGCTCGACGAGGTACTCCATCACGTCCACGAACGGAGTGGAGATAGGTGGGACGTTCAGCTCATACGTCCCCAAGGAACCCAACAAGTTCGTGCTGATGCTCTCAGGACAGGACAGGCAGCTGAGCCTTGAAAAGTTCACGATGGCAGAGGACGTGTCCTTCAATGTGACCGCCCCGTTCCAGCACCTTTCATTTAAAGACCCGTTCCAGTTGAAGATGCTCTCGTATCACGTGGACAACAACGCCATATATCAGGACGCCATCACGAACAACGTGGTGACGGTGCTACCCACGACCCTGTCCAAGTTCGACGATACAGACCTGACCGAGTACAAGTATCTCTACGACTGGAAGAAGATTGACTTCCTGACCCGTAACTTCAGGAGGTACTACAACTACGGGGAGGTATGTGCACTGTCCCTGCTCTCGGAGAACTCCAACGTGTCCATATTGAAGAGGTACTACACGGTATCTGGAAAGTACATAGGTCAGGACACGGACGTAATCCACAGCGAGAGGAACGTCATCAGGTGGGACTTCTATTTCGAGTGTGACATAGCGGCCATAGAGGCACAGACCAACAGGCAGGTGGGCTACGTCGAGGTGGTTGGAGTCTACAACGGGATAGAGATAACCAACCCAGTGAGGTACAATGTGGTACCCAAGTGCAACCAGAACAACGTGATATTCTTCGTCAATGAGCTGGGAGGCATAGACTCGTTCAACTTCCTAGGCGAGAAGACCGTGGAGTACGGAATAGACGACCAGAACACGTATTTCATCAACAATACCCGTAACTTCGTCGGCACAAGGGAGATTGAGGCCGTGGGACAGAAGAGGAACGAGGTGTCCACCACCCTTAAGTCGGCCATCATAGACTCAGCGACGGCAACGTGGCTCAACGAGCTTTCAAAGTCCAAGTATGCATTCCTGTTCGTCAACGAGGGCAGCATACTGTACGAGAGGATTGTGGTGACAGAGTTCGACATCGACGTGTCGGACAGGGAGAACACCTTCGAGCTTGAACTTACCTACCAGAGGGGAGATGCAAACATAAGGCTATGATAGAACTATACATTAACGGAAAGCTGTGTGACATCGACGAGGAGATGGACATACAGCTTGAGAGGAGCTTCGACAACGACGAGCAGCACGTGATAGAGGAGTCCGAGTACTCCTTCGAGGTAGACCTTCCAGTGACAAAGAACAACAGGGAGGCCTTCGGTTTCGTGGATGTTTTCGACGTTGGAAACAAGTTCTCCCAGATATTCGACGCCGTCCTCAACGTGGACGAGACCAACATACTGAGGGGAAAGTTCCTGCTGGAGGAGATTGACGGGGAGTACTACTCTGGAAACCTGTACGTGCCAGCGAGCAAGTCCCTGAAGGACGTGCTGGGGGACAAGAAGATGAAGGACATCGCCCCACACAATTTCTATATCTCAACGTGGGACGACATCAAGGCCATAAACGAGGGCATCATATTCAATACCAGCGAGGACAGGCACATAGCCTTCCCCTACGTGCTGTACAGGCTCCCGTACAACAATACTGGCTCCACCCTGCCAGTGACCACACAGGACTTGTCGGCCTCAGGAAGCACGTTCACCACGGAGAACCTCTTCCCAGCCTACAACGTATGCTCCGTGCTTAAGGACATATTCAGGGGAGAGGGGTACAACCTTCAGGGCAACATATTCGGGATTGAGAAGTTCAGCGAGCTCTACCAGAGCTTTAACTATGCCTATTCCGACTACCATCAGGGCAAGAACACCCCATACTACGTCTCATTCGACCTGAAATACAACATGAGGACTAACGACAACACGTCATCGACGCTCCAGATAACGGACATGTTCCAAGACCCGTCCATGAGCTACGGTACGGATGCATTCCTGCTCTCCGAGAACTCGGTCATATCTAACGAGAAGGACGACTACAACATGCTCGTAAAGGGACAGACCTCGAATGCAAGGACGCTGGTGGTTCCCAAGACTGGATGGTACAGAATGAGGTGCAACGGCAATATGAAATTCCCAGTCAGGAACGGGCACTGGGCTCAGGACGAGAGGACTAAGGTATGTGGATGCTACAACGACGCCGACAAGGTGGACTTGTCCCAGAACGTATTCGAGTTCCAGATTAAGAAGACGAATACCCCCATGTCCATGACCAACCTCTATTCGTTCAACTGTGCAACGCCGATAACCCCTACGAACCTCTCGAAGGAGAGCGTGAAGGATTTGGAGCACTCCATCGTATACAGGGGAGAGTGGAACCTGATGGCTCTCAACCTTTCCTACGACGAGGCTAGGAACAAGTTCCCCAAGAACGGTGCCACGGCTCTCGTGAAGGACTACTCAGGCTTCGACACTTCGGAGTTCATAGCAGGTGCAAGGCTCGGATGCCAGTTCTCCTGTGACGCCTATGACGACTCTAGGGTTCCAGACCGTAGGAGCAACGAGATGGCTCTCACGTGCCTCCCAGACCCTTCAAAGACGTCCATGGTGAGGTATGAGGACGACGGTGGAGTGGAGCACACGTACATGCCCCTGTACTGCCGTGACGGCATATTCAACACGGACGATGCAGTGAGGTACGACTACGGCTCAAAGACGGCTCAGGTGCTGGTCAGGGACGACTCTTACTCAAACTTCGAGGGATACAACAAGTTCACCCCGAACGTTTCTTCCAGCGGAGGAACGTGGGACACCACGTCTGCATTCGGAAGGAGGGTGTACAACGGTCAGGATAACAACTATGCATACGCCAACTCGGACAGGCTCTCTGGTGGATGGACGATAAACACCTGTGTATGGCTTGAGGAGGGGGACGCCATATCCTTCGAGATGATGACCCCTTACAACAACTACCGTGACGACTGTGGATGGCTTGAGACCTGTACGTGGAAGAACAGGTCTTACGCTGGCGTGACGATTACCGACGTCAACTTCTCATTCGAGATGGGATATGTCTCTGGCGACGAGAAATACGTTCCTACGCCGAACAACCCCATGCCTAGGTTCGATGACATCAGGAGGCCAGAGCAGACCAACGTGAACCAGTGGCTGGGTGACGTCAAGGTGAACGACTACATAGAGAACTTCCTCAAGACGTTCAACCTCAAGCTGTCCCGTGTCAACGGCTCCACGTACTCCATAGACACCATGTCCAACGAGAACGACACCTACGGAAACATCATAGACATCGACAAGTGGGCTCACGTCAAGGATGCATCCTTCGTAAGGCTCAACAACAAGAACGTGTCCCTCGGATGGACTATATCCACGGACGAGGAAGGGTACAAGAACGGCAACACGACTAGGGAGGTCAAGGCTCCTAGGGACGAGAGCGGATATACTGGGGGAATACTCATAGAGAACGACGGTAACACCTCTGGGGACGAGGACTCCATCAAGTCAAACTGGTCTTACACGTGGATGAAGGATATCTTCTTTGTGAACGGTGACGTGGCTTTCCCAGAGGGAGTGAGGGAGGTTCCAGTCGTGGGGGATGCCGAACTATGGGAGAACAACTTCATAACCATAGAGGACAAGGACTATGCAACGGACAAGACACAGAGGCTATTCTACCTTGCAAAAGACCCAGACACCAAGCTGTACGACTACTTCAACGTGCAGAGGTACAGGAACGACACAACGATACCAGAGGTGAAGGCTCCGATACCGTTCGCCCGTAACTATCTGGTCTACAAGAACAACCTCAACATAAGGAACACGTTCCGTCTGGACTACGACAACACCATGTCCACCGATACGGACAGGACGATAACCGACATATTCTTCAACATCAAGAGGGGCTCCCAGTACGAGGTGGACGTCCCAGTGACCCTGCCAAACGAGATATACGGGAAGATAAGGGCTAACACGCTGGTAAGGTTCAACGAGGGTCTCTTCAGGGTTCTCGGTATAGAGGGACACGACGTCAGCATGAACAACGAGGCCACGCTGAAGCTCATAACGCTCAACTAATCTTTATAAATAAAACAAATGGATAAGGTATTCAGCATACAGATTAACGGAATCAAGGAGAATATCGCCAACCTTGAGAGCCTTGAGGCGGCACTGGAATCCATCGAGAAGAAGGTGTACAACATAACCAAGGAAGGCGGTCTCAACCTGTCCTCCAAGGAGGGAGCCAAGGGCATGGACGAGCTGGCCAAGCTGACCCAGAAGATGGCACAGTACGACGAGGAGTACTCGAAGGCCGTGGCATCAGCAAAGAAGCAGTTGTCCGAAAGGAACAAGGAGATAAAGGCAGCCGTGGAGGTGGAGAACGCCTACCACGTGGTTCAGGATAAGACGGCAAAGACCTATGCAGAGAAGCAGCAGAGGCTTCAGGCTCTGGGCAAGATTATCAGGAACACGAATGCAGAGACCGAGGAGGAGATATCCCAGCAGAAGGAGCTCATCAGGGAGTATTCGGCCTTGAACCAAGAGCTCAAGGACTATGATGCATCCATGGGCAACCACTACCGTAACGTGGGAGACTACGGACAGGCCACCAAGAACCTCAGGCAGGAGCTCAGGGACTATCAGGCCGAGATGGCAAACATGCTCACCAACGGAGTGGACAAGGCAGACCCCAAGTTCACGGAGCTGGCTAGGAAGGCAGGACAGCTTAAGGACGCCATGCAGGATGCTGGCGAGGAGATGAAGCGCTTTGCATCGGACACCAAGAGGATTGACGACGTCATCAACATCGCCCAGTCTGCAACCGCTGCATTCGAGCTCTACAAGGGAGCCATGAGCGCCTTCGGGTTCGAGACTGAGGAGACGGAGAAGGCCATACAGGAGCTGGCAGGAGCAATGAGCATCATACAGTCCCTGCAGACCCTTTCCCAGACGTTGCAGGAAGGCTCTGCCACGGCAAAGCTATACCACGGTGCATTGAAGCTGCTGGGAGTGGAGTTCATCGTTAACCAGAAGAACGCCATTGCAGCCACCGTGGCCAACAACGGCCTGTCAACCGCTCAGAAGGCTGCTGCCGTAAGCGCTGGAGTCCTGAGGATTGCCCTTGCATCTATAGGTATCGGCCTCATCATAGGACTTGTTGCAACGCTCGTGACACACTGGGAAGACCTCGTTGGATGGTTCGAGAAGACCTTCCCAGCATTGAAGAAGATGGGAGGCCTCATGAACGGTCTCAAGGCAACGGTGATGGGACTGGGAAAGGCCATCATAAACTGGCTCACCAACCCCATAAAGACGTTTGCAGACGTGGTCAAGCATGTCCTTGCAGGTGACTTCACAGGAGCCGTAAAGGCAGCTACCGACGGATTCAAGAACCAGTTCAAGGGAACGGCAGATGCATTCAGGGACGGTTTCGTGAAGCAGGTGAACAGGGGCATGGAGGACATGACCCGAAAGAGGGCTGCAGAGGAGGACAAGCAGCTCACCCACCAGAAGAACATGATAACCAAGCAGAAGAATGCCGACGGAACTTACAGGAAGGAGTACATCGAGGCGAACAAGAAGATGTTCGAGAACAGGAAGAAGATGTACAAGAAGGATTCCGACGAGTACCGTAGGGTTCTTGAGGACGAGGCACAGTTCAACCAGCAGGTGGAGGATGCAAAGACCTCTGCAACACAGAAGGGTGCAAAGGCTAGGGCTTCTGCAAACAAACAGGCTGCTGCTGATGCAAGGCAGCTGGCTAGGGAAGAGGAAGAGAGGCGTAAGAAGGCCAACGAGGAGGCAGGAAAGAGGCTCACGGCACAGTCCGACTACGAGAAGGAGCTCATCAAGCAGAGGCAGATTGAGAACAAGGAGTCCCAGAGGCAGATTGAGATACAGGCCAGTGCAACGGACAGCGTGACCAAGTACATACAGCTGATGCAGCAGCTCCTAGGCCTCAGGAACGGAGACTCCAAGGAAACACAGGAGCAGATAGACAAGGAGTACCAGCTGCAGGAGCTGTGGGGAGACTACCTCAGGATATTCCCTGAGAGCCAGCAGGAGCTTGAGAAGTACCGTGACCAGTGGGGAACCATACTGGAAGACATGTACAAGGCCTATACGGAGGGTGGAGACCTGCTCTCCAAGGTGGTGCCAGAGGGTACGAAGCTTACCGAGGAACAGCTTACCCGTATCAGGATAATGCTCCAGAAGCACAAGAACTACCTCCTGCAGAACGCCAACGAGCAGCAGGAAGGGCTCAAGGAGGTCGAGGACAAGATACTGGGAGCCAGCAAGGGAGAGCTCGACACGCTGTCCAAGAACGCCGACAGGGCATTCAGGATATTGAAGGACAAGGTGAAGGAGTTCAACGTGAGCCCAGTCGTCAAGGATAATATCTGGGGTAAGCTCTTCGGGGTCACAGATAAGGACAAGACCCTTAAGAAGTACGAGTACATCAAGCAGCACTGGGTGGCCACCATGCAGGATATTGACGATATCGTGAATCAGGCCAACTACAAGTGGGATGCATACATTGACAGGGTGAAGGAACTGTACGGTGAGGACTCCAAGGCATACAAGGAGGCCGTATTGCAGAAGATGGAGGCATTGGAGAAGCTATACGACCTGCAGGAAGAGGTGGCGAAGCGTGCAAGCACCCCCACATCGCTCCAAGGCGACTACAACGCCGACAACAAGCCAGACACCAAGCAGAAGAAGACGCTGTGGCACGGAAAGGGAGACAAGAAGGCTGACGGCACGGGGTACTCCCTCACGGAGAATCTGGCGTCCCTCTTCGGAAGCCTTGACGAGATGGTCTTCGCCCCAGCCATGGATTCGTTCCAGATGTTCATGGACTTCGCCATTGAGGAGACACAGCAGAGGCTTGAGGAGGTCACAAAGCTCCATGAGGAGGCAATGGACAAGGTCAACGAGAGCGGTGACAGGATAAAGGAGCTCAACGAGTCCCTCAGGGATGCTGGAAACGACAACATGGCTGCCACCAAGCAGCAGCTGGCCGACGAGCAGCTGTTGTACGCCCAGAGGCTGGCAGAGGAGAAGAAGCTGGCAGAGCAGGAGAAGGCCTTGAAGAACAAGGCTGCACAGCAGGAGGCCAACGCCCGTAAGATGGAGCTCAGGTACCAGATGGTCATGGCCATAGCGAACACGGCTCAGGCTGTGGCTAGGACTCTGGCAGAATGGGCATGGCCAGCATCGGCTGTATTCGCTGCACTGCAGGGAGCACTAGGAGCCGCTCAGGTGGCCATCATTGCAAAGCAGATTGGAGCCATCAAGCCAGTGAAATACGCTCAGGGAGGATTGCTTGTAGGAAAGAGCCATGCTCAGGGAGGTATTCCAGCAATGGGTGGCCAAGTGGAATTGGAGGGGTCTGAATATGTCGTCTCCAAGAAGAACACTGCAAAATACCTCGACGTTCTGACGAAAATCAATAAAAACGACCCTAGCGTAAGGTACCTACAAGGTTCTTCGAAGAAAGTGAATCCAGATACCAAGATAAGGAAGTACGCCAATGGTGGAATGCTGCCAAACTTCGGAATGATTGACGACAACCTGAGGGCAAACCAGAACACCAACAGGATTCTCTCCAAGATTGGCGACATGGACATGCATCC
>AUXO015858268.1_pt1 | contig 14297 bp, 13 predicted proteins | sample 768731 | NCBI WGS metagenome assembly AUXO01 (sample SAMN02715735, study PRJNA202380) | gut metagenome | biome: sheep rumen | host: Ovis aries | place: New Zealand: Palmerston North | reverse complement strand
AAAAAAATAGTTGTTTAGGGTCCACACCGAAACCCAAATAGTTGATTTATAATTATAATAAGTTTTCCTTGAAACTTTCCTTCAGGTCCTTTGCAAGTTTTTCAGAGTAGTTTTCACTCTCAACAGTTACAATGGCAATTTCATATAAAACCTTGTTCAATGATTTGCCCTTATCGGTCAATTTGTATTTTACGTTTTTCTTGTCAAATTTATCTACAATTTTATGGATTAAACCGTTTTTCTCCATGTCCTTTAAGCAGTTGCTTAATACCTTATTTGAAAGATCTGGTTTTCCTTCCAAGAATTCATGAAATCTTGATTTGCCGTAAAACAAATCTCTGATTATCTGGATAACCCATTTTTTTCTAATCAATGATACAACCAATTCAATAGGACATGATTTAATATGTTTATTTATTTCCATAAGAGTAACCTCCTAAAAATCAGTCGGCTATATTGACTTGTTTTTAAAGTATATAAATCTTTCGGTTTTGGCAAGTTACCAAACAGTTACAAAAATCTTTTATATACTATTAATCAAAGTCTGTATTGAAAGTTACACCCATGTGGCTTTCAAAATCTATGAGATGGCAAACATGTATAGAATAAACGATTGGAATGAAAATGAAAAGTTTTCCCTTCAAAAAATTGCACTGGATATAATTCGAAAAGATACGAACAAAACAATGTAGCGACCAGCTACTGCGTTGACACTGCAAAATCAAAAAAAAGTGCAAACAAAACAAACTGTTGTTGATACAGCAAAATTCATGATCCCCACATGAGTTCAGCCAAAAGCAACTGTTTTGTAGATACAGCAAAAGAGTAAGATTAAAGAATCTTACTATTAAACACTAATGAAATGCGATTTTTACATCGAACCCATATTAAATCACATATATTCATTGGATTTCCAAAAAATAGAATTTTTTGAGACAGCATTGAGCTGTCACCATCCTCCGAATCTCAAAAATCCCATATTCCCCAAAAAAATAAATGGTTAAAATCAAAAAATTCTAGCTATCTCTATTTTAGTTTTTCAAGCATTATTAGTCAGCTGAATCCAATTACAATAACTTTTCTTCCCATTCTTTTACTTTAAAACCGACCAGAACGGCATCATCATCAACGACAATTGGTCTTTTGACAAGCATACCGTCAGTTGCAAGCAAATCCAATTGCTCATCTTCAGACATTTCAGGAAGCTTATCCTTTAATTTCAGTTCCCTGTATTTCATGCCGCTTGTATTGAAAAATCTTTTAAGAGGCAGGCCAGATATTTCCCACCATTTGCGCAATTCTTCAGCTGTCGGATTGTCTTCTACAATGTGTTTTGATTCATATTCTATATTGTGCTCATCTAACCAGTTTTTAGCCTTGCGGCAAGTTGAACATTTCGGATATTGTACGAATAACATATTATCACTTTAATTTAAATTTTATTATATCAGATTAATATAATGTTCTAAAAAAATTTTAAAATAGATCAATCAAATCATTAATGTCATCAATTATTTTTGAAGGATAATCGTTTTCCAAATCTTCTTTTTTAGCATATCCCCACTTAACAAGAATACAATCAATTCCGGCATTTTGAGCTGTCAAAATATCAGTGATGGAATCCCCAATATAAACCACTTCACTAACATCAACATTAGCTTTTTCAATTATCTTATTTGCACCGTAAGGGTCTGGTTTTGAGGGATTGCCGTAATTGTGGCCTTCAATTGCAATAAAATCAATATCTGAGAAATGTTTTCCAACCAATTCCTTTAAAGAGTAGGTCAGTCTGTTTGAATTTACTGCCAATAAAATTTTTTTATCCTGTAAATTCTTTAAAACAGAATATGCATTTTCAAAGGGAACTGTCAGCTCCTTTTTTGAGGAGTTGTATAAATCCAAATAGGATTTCTTGACATTTTCAATGTTTTCGGGAGATGAGTTTTCACCTAAAACCAATGAAGTGATTTCATCAATATTTCCACCCAAACATGGAATGAGCTCATCCCTTGTCAATGTCGGGAAACCATAAAGTTCCAGTGTCTGGTTAAAACAGATTAGCACATCATGTATCGAATCAAAGAGAGTTCCGTCAAAATCAAAAATTGCAAGCTTTTTCATGTTTTAATTTATATAATTCAATAGTTAATATTTATATCTCAAAATCAATAGTATAAATTAGGTGATAATATGCTTTTGAACAGGAAAAACATATTGATTTTTTTAATAGTGGTTGGTGCTTTGGCCATTGTCGGAGGAGTTTATGCTCAGGAAATCAATGATCATGGAGTTTTAAAAACCACAAATATTGTTAAAAAGGTTACAAAAAACAATGTGAAGACAGTTACAGTTAAAATCTATAACTTCAAACCGGGAGTTTCCTGGGGACCTAAGGCTACCAAATTCAAAAACGGTGATGCAATAGCCGGTTATGTAACATATACTGGAAATTCACAGTTTGACAAGGGAACAGGAGTAAGTGCATGGTACATAGGAAGTGGCATTAACGGAGATATTGTACCCCATCACACAAAACTCGTTAAGGTGAAATTCTACTTCAAAAACAACAAGGATTCCAAAAAAATCAAGACAAAAACAGTAACAGGCAATGGCGGACACATCAGAACTGATCTGATTAAGGGATACACCCCATACAAGGCTTTAGTTTATTATACAAATTATTGAGTTAAATTAATTAACTCTTTTTAATTCTTTTTTAACATCGACAATTTCAGTATTTTTAATGGATACTTCTACATTTTCACCTTCATTTTTTAAGATATCCCCATAAGATTGGTTTATATTGCTTTCAAAATAGGATTTTTGGATATTTAAATGTCCCTTATTGAAAATAGCTGCACCATCATCATTTGCATAGTTATTTATAAAATTACAATTTATTATATCCAACCAAAAATCTTCATTTCCATTATTAAAAGAGTTGTTGAAAATTGCTCCGCCTAAACCACCATTTCCATAAGCATTATTTGAATCAAAAACAGATTTAGAAATATTTGTTGAACTGCTTTTAGTTGTATATATTGCACCTCCTTTTAAAAGAGAATAATTATTTTTAAAAATTGAATCTTCTAAGCATTCAATCATCCCGCCATTAAATATAACTCCAGCATGTTTTTTAGCATTATTATCTAAAAATTTTGATTTTTTAATATTTATTAATCCTAAATAATTATCAATAGCTCCAGCATAATTTTCTGATATATTTTTTCTAAAATCTGACTCGAATATATCAATGAAACCATACCAGTTATAAATGACACCTCCATTATCCATTACCTGATTATTTTCAAAATGACACTGTTTTATAGACAAATTACATTTTTTCAGGTTTGATATTGCTCCCCCATTGTTAGAAGAGTTACTGTAAAAATTGGATTTTGTTAAATATACTTTTGAGTTGAAGTTATTTTCCACAGCACCACCACGATTTAATGCATTATTATTTCTAAAATTGCAAATCAATATATTTAAGCATCCATTAGTGTTGAAAATACATCCCCCACTTTCATTTGAGGAATTGTTTGAAAATTCAGAATTTTTCAATATGATTTCCCCATCTTCATTAAATACTGCTCCACCATTTTGTTTAGATGTATTTTTAACAAATCTAGCTCCTAGAGTACTGCATGAGCTTTTATAATTTAAAAGAGCTCCTCCACAATTACTGGAACTGTTTTGATTGAACTTACAGTCAATTAATTCAACAGATGAACAATTATTAAAAATGGCACCGCATTTTTCTGCAAAATTTTTCCTAAATAGAACATTAGTTGCTTTTAAGCTAGAATTTTTATTGTATAATGCTCCGGAGGAATTTGCTGAATTGCCTATAAACTCACAATTATCAATTTCCACATTGGAATTTTCATTTATTATAACTCCACTGACATTTTTGGATTTATTATTTTTAAAAGTAATTGAATCAATTTTTAAGTATTTTGATTTGTTCAATATTGATCCAGCGGAGTTTCTGGATGAATTTTTAAGAAAATAACACCTGCTAATTATCACATTTGATTCAGGCATTGTATATATGGCCCCTCCACCCGAAGTGCTATCGTCGAATTTGTTTTTGAAATATTTTCCATTGACAAACTTAATGTTTCTGAGTTCAACATTTTTTGCAGAAATCAGAAAAATACGTGATAGTTTATTTGCGTCGATTGTATGGTAATTTCCATCAATGATTAAATTGTCAATGTCAATATCTATTCCTCCTTCATAAAAATCTTGTTCTACCTCATGCATGACAATATCATAATCAAGAGAAATATAGTGTGAATTTGAATGAATCAAACTATCTAAGTAAGTAAAACCTTTCCAATCATCAGGAAGTTTTTCTGCAATGTAATTTAAAGTATTTGAATTCAAAATATGCTTTTCAATATTCTCTTCCTTTTTAATCAATAGAATTCCCTCATTGTAAATGGCATTCCGATTTTGATTTAAAAATTCTGATTTTTCGAATCGAAGTTTAGCATTTCTATTATGGATTGCATGAAATTCTCCCTCAACATCAAATTTGGAGGACTTAACTAAACAAAATCCCTCTTCCAAGCATATCAATGAATTATTGTTGAGTTTCTGTGAAAAATTACAGTATTCAAGTATCATCTCCGTATCTTCATCACCTTTCTGATAAATGGTATGGCAATTTTTATAAGAAAGGTTATTTGAAAACATGGATTTTTTTATATTGGCATATGATTCATTGACAATGACACTTCCCTGTTTAAAAGCAAAATTATCTATGAATGAACATTTAATGATGTTGGATAGTCCAGATGAGATGTTATTAATTGCCGCACCGTAATTAGCTATATTCGATTCAAAATGACAGCCCTCAAGTTTAATAATATTGGCATTGTTGACTGCGCCGCCAAAGTTTCTGGAAAGATTATTTTTGAAATTAGATTTTGTTAATGTTATTTCGCCGTTATTGTTGATTGCACCACCAAAATCAGTTTTTGAGATATTATTTTCAAAATTACAATTATTTACAGTGATTATGCCATAATTATCAATAGCGCCGCCTCGTTCAGCCATATTATTTTCAAAATTACAGTTAATTAAATTTAGAGAACCCTCTTCAGTAACCAGTAAAGCTCCATGTTTAGAGTTTGAATTTTTAAAATTAATATTTTTAAATGTTACATTGCTTGAGCTGATTTTGAAAATGCTATTTTTTGATAAGGCATCAATTGTATGGCCATTACCATCAATGATTAAATTATCCTTTTCAATTGTTATCCATGTATATTCCTCTTCAAATTCAATGTCCGAGTCAAGAGAGATTTCATTTTGATTTATAATTAATTTTTCAAGGTATTTAGGTGATTTAATATCATTTGAAAAACAGTGCAAAAATCCCAATTTTATATATTTTTTAAAATAGTCATTTTCTTCTTTTAAAACATTAATCATTCCTTTATTGAAAATTTCATTGTTAAGATAATTTTTTTCTAATTTATCATTGCTTTTAAATTGAGAATTGATTAGTGTTAAACTGGATTTGGATTTATTGAAAATAGATCTGCCCAATTGTTTTGAATCATTGTGAAAAAATCTTGAATTTGTTATTTTCATTAGGTTTCCGTTGAAAATAGCTCCCCCATTATTTTTAGAAGAGTTATTAATAAAATCGCAATTATCACAATTTAATGTGCCTGCCCAATTGTTTATTGCTCCCCCATCACCTTTAAAAGATATATTATCAATGAATTTGCAGTTTATTAATGTCAGTTTACCTTTAAAATTAGATATGGCTCCACCGCTATTTTTGCAATAGGCATTCTTAAAAATAATATTTTTTAGAGTAATGTTATCTCCAGTAATGTTAAAAATTTGAGTTTTTCCATTCGCATCAATTACATGGGCATTTCCATCAAGGGTCAAGTTATCAACGTCAATATTTACAGGTTCATTATCCAAAGTGATATCTGAACTTAAAGAGATATCATTATTTTCTGAATGGATTAATTTATTTAAATAGTCATGACCTTTAACGGAAATTTCACTCATATAAAGTATTTTATTTATGTATGAATATAAAAATTTCTAAATGAAATAATAAGTATAAATCTATTTTTTACGAAATAACAAAATCTAATACATTCATAATACCAATAAATCATGAATTTATGTGCATTATTTGAAAATAATTAATGATTATATGAATTAATATCAAAATCAGCAAAATTGACATTATTTAAATATAAAGCAAATACTTTATTTAAAAAATTTAGGCATACCTAAATATTTATATATCAAGAAAACATAATAATAATTAAATAAACTTAAACAAACTATGAGGTAAAAAAATGATTATTGGAATTGAAAACTTAAAAGAAAAACAAAAAGAGAAAGAAGAATCAGAATAATGTTAAATTAACATTATTCTCCTAAAACACACAATTTATTTTTAATTAATCTGAAACCACTTTAAAAAGCAATTTTTTCAATGTTTCGACTTCATCTGCAGTAAAGTTTGATGTGACCTGTTCTTCCCATGTGGAAACTATATCAATCAGCCCATCTGTTTTTTCAATACCCCTGGAAGTCAGCTCAACTATTTTTATGCGTCTGTTTTTGGGATTTTCATGTCTTTCAATATAACCTAAATCTTCAAACTTTCTTAAAAGCTTTGCAGTGTAACCTTCACTTACCTTGAACAGCTCGACAAGTTCCTTTTGAGTTGTGTTTTCACTGAATCTGATTCTCAGCAGAAATGGAATTTCCTTTCGGGTGATTTCAGACTCATCAAATATTTCCTTTAAATACTCCCCATAATTGGCCATCATCTCTTCAACATAATGGTAAATAAAAATGTTTTGAGTGTTTTCCTCTTTAAATTGACCAGGCAATGTCATGTTAATCCCCTATATATTATATCTGTTTGTCCTTAAAAATATTAATGCTAAATCAATTACCATAACAACAATAGCTGCAAGCATCACATACTGAACACCCATACCTAAAACAATAGCTCCGGCAATGGTAGTTCCTAAAGTGACACCAACGTTTCCCATGCTTAAAAATATTCCGTTTGCAAATTCCGGCGCATCAGGTGCTGCTGATACCATCCAGTACTGTGCAATATCATTACCAATTCCAGCCAATAATCCCCATACAATCATCAATGCTATCATTGGTATTTTAAGACCGCTTAACATGAATACTGCCAGCATCAATACTGAAAATATTATCGGAAATGTCAAAACTGTAAGTCTTGTTTTTGTGTTCAGAAATTTCGCTCCGGCCCAGTTTCCGACAATTGAAGCTACACCATAAATAAACAACACAATACTTAATTCTGTTCCAAAGATGTTTGTCATTGCGTTTAAAAATTCTGAAATGTATGAATATGCAGTATACATTCCTCCATTAAGGAAAATCACTCCCAAAACTGATACTATGAATACACCTGTGGTTGCAACCTTTACCTGTCCTCCGTATGATTGTTCCTTTCCGGGCAGACTTGGGAAAAATATTATTGTTGCAATCAATGCAATGAATGTAACGAGTGCAAACCAGAGCATTGAGAACTGATATCCGAAGTTTGTTGCCACAAATGTTGTTATCGGAACACCGACAATCATTCCCGCTGAAACTCCCATAATTACTTTACTTACTGCATCTTGCGCCTTTTCAGGTTCAACTATTTCAGCCGCTACTGTTAAAGCCAAACCACAGTAAATCGGATGAAATATTGCTGGAATTATTCTGCAAATCAATGCAATATTAAAATCTGTGACGAATGCACCGATTGTTGAAAATACCGTAAAGACAACTAAAACTAAAATAAAACTTTTTTTTCTGTCAAATTTTGAAAACACCAATGGCATGAATATTCCACATATTGCTATTGTCAGTGCAAAAAGACTTACAAACAAACCTGCCTGAGTAATATCTACATTGAAATATTGGGCTATTTGGGGTAAAATCCCCACTACACCCATTTCAGTACTCAATACTCCAAAAGTACCGAGCATCATAATATAAATTATCAAATTTTCATTTTTCATGATTATCCCACATACACTTTCTTAAAATAACTCTTTCATTAGGAAAGATTAATATATTCTAATATTCTACTTTGTATTATATAAAACTTTTCACAAGGTGTAAAAATGAACTTTAATTTAAATGAAAACAAGGAAGTTGCAGTGTTTTGGGCGCCGGAGACATGGGAACGGCAATAATCAAAAGAATTTATGCAGGAAAAAATAGTTCTTGACACAGGAATAGATTACATGACCCAAATGCACCTGGCATTGGTGAAATGCTTTTGAATGCATTTGACGTGCATGCAGATGACTAAAGATGAATTTTTTATTTATTTATCTTTTCTTCTTTTTTTGAATCCAAAATCAATTTAGTTAATGAAATCACACCAACCAAAGCCGTTATGCTTTCAATAGCCGCTGATGAAAAATCAAGAATAGCCAAAAAGTAAACTATATAAATTCCACTGTTTACAATGAAACTTGTTTTAATGGGCTTGATTGTTTTTAGATAGTAATTGCATAATGTAATTTGAATTATGGCAATTATCGGCAGTAATCCGACAAGACCTAAAGTGTTTACAGCTAAACCTAAAACCACAGAAATTATTATGAAAAATATTGTCCATTTCATGGTTAACTTATCATAATAAACCATCAGGTTTCTTGAAGCTGCAATGGCCATTGTAACGACACCAGTCCATGAAAAGAAACAGACCGATGAAATTATCAGAACAAAAGCGTTTAAGAACTGGTAGAAATATGCCTTTTTCTCATCATTGACCCACATGCTCAAAATTATGAAAATTCCCGCAACCAATGATATGGCATTACCTATAATTACGTTCATCGCCCAAGCCATATTACAATATATTCATTTCATATTAAAAATTATTTTCGAAGGGCAAAAATACAAATCGGCAAGGCCAAAAGTGTAATTATTGAAGAAATGAAATAAACCGGAGCATATCCGTTTCCTGCAAATATTCCCAAAAGTGCAGGTCCGAAACCCATTGTTGCATCACAGAATATGAAAAATGTGGAAACCGCATAAGATCTGCGGTTTTCTGATACGTTTCGAGTGACAATTGTAGTGCATGCTGAATTTAAAGTTCCAAAACCAAGAGCTGCACATATTGCACAGATGACAACTGTAAATACAGATGGATAAACAGCAATTAAAAACAACCCAATGGCCTGTGAAATAATTCCAGTGACACAGACAATCATGTCTCCACCATTATCCTGGATTTTACCTGCAATTGGCCTTGATATAACTAAAACAACACAGTATATGATGAAAAACCAAGAAAATGCAGCTGTCAGATTGATTTCTGAAGCATATAATCTGTTAAATGACAGTATTGAAATGTATCCAATGCTTGTCAGTGCTGTGAAAAGTGAAACAGGTATTGCACTGACTTCAAAGATGTTATCAATACCAAAAGATGAATCATTGGATTTAGGTTTGTTTCCAGGATCATTAGCCGAAACATCCACGAAATAAATGAAAATCAATGCCAATGCTGAAAAGATGGCTGCAAGTAGAAAACATCCATATGAACCTGTAAAGTCATATGCGAATCCACCTATGAACGGTCCGAGCCCCACTGCCAAAGTGGTTCCAAGCATGAAGTATCCGAATGCCTCCCCAAAGCGTCTTTTTGGAAGCACATCAGAAGCTATTGTCACTATTGCATTGGCTGAAGCTCCAAAACCTATTCCGTGGATAAACCTGACAATGACAAGTAAAGTTACATCACTGACCAGAAAATACAGGATACATGACAGGAAATGGATGCTCATGAATGCTATTGCAGTTTTCTTCCATCCGATTCTCTCCAATGCATTGCCTGAATATATTCTTGAACACAATCCTCCAAAAATATAAATGCCTGAAACAAGACCTGCAACCATTGCTGAAGAGCCCATTGCAGTGGCATACTCAGTGACTGTAGACATCAGCACATACATTACAAGAGCCGTGAAAAGCAGTGCTGCAAAAACCAGAAAAAATGATTTTGTAAATATCCTGTCTTCATTTACATGACTGTTCATTAATTGAAAATTGTTAAACAAAATTTAAAATATTTTCGTTTTAATTATGCCAAACCGTTTCCGATTATTTCCTGGTCAATGAAATCTACATTTTTTACATAGTACACCATTGGAAGGCCATTGCCCAAATCTTGATTTTCAACCACTTCCGCATTGAAAATGTCATAAATGTATACATCGGTTATTCCAGGATCTTGAGGAATCTTTTCAGCTTCAATACTGTCCATTATAACAATGCTGTTATTTCCAAAGAAAACTTTTTTATATCCAAGTGTTTCCATCCATTTTACCGTTTCTGTATCGTATCCCTTATAATGAGGCTGCTTTTTAATGGTATTTATAACATCACTTAATTGGGAGGAACCTTCAGAAACATTAAATGACATATTTTCGCCTGAATGGTTTGATGTGTTTTGATTATCATTTGCATATGCAACAACCAATACACATAATCCAACCAGCACTATAACAGTTAGTATAGTCCATCTTTTATCCATATCCAACACCATTAGTTTTAAGTGTTATTATATTGCATGATTCTCCATATCAATTTTTACATTTGAAGTGGATTTTAAATGATTATTTTTTCCAGTTTAAGCAATTCAATCTTCCTGTCAATGCCTGCTGCATAACCGGTTAACTTTCCGTTAGCACCCAAAACCCTGTGACATGGTATTATAATAGCTATCGGGTTGTGTCCTACGGCACCGCCCACCGCCTGGGCAGACATTGTTGGAGATATCATTGAAGCAATCTCGCCGTAAGTTAATGTTTTACCATATTCAATTTCTGACAGTATTTTCCAAACCTCAAGACGGAATTCAGTGCCTTTGGGTTTTAGTTTAAAAGTAATTTTAGGATTTAATCCATTAAAATAGTCATCAAACCAATTCTTAACATCTTTAAAAATAGCTAAATCTTCATTTAATTCGAAATTTTGTGATGGAAAGTGTTTCTGTGTGCAAAACCATACACCGCAAACAGCTTCTCCGTCACTTGCAATCATCATCTCACCAAGAGGTGACTCATATACTGTATAATACATTTTATAAGTATGATTTAAAGAATTCCTCGAATTCTTCATCACTCATAGGTTCAGGCATTGAAACATTTTCATTACCCATAATGCTTGAAGCTAGGGTTCGGTATTCTTGTGCTTCTTCACTTTCAGGGTATTTTTCTACAACAGTTTTTGCATCTAATTCAGCGTCCTGAATTAAATTACTTCTATGGATTGTGCCAACTACATGTGTTCCTATCTTTTTTGCAAAGTCATTGACAATTTGCTCTTCATTGTCAACATTTCTGCAGTTGCACACGATACCGCTCAAGTTTCCCTTAAGTTTTTTAACACCACGGACAATGTTGTTTGCAGCATAAAGGGACATATATTCACCAGAAGTAACAATCAGAACTTCATCAGCATACTTTTCACGCAAAGGAACAGAAAAACCTCCGCAAACTACATCACCTAATACATCATATACAACAACATCCAAATCATCATCAAATATTCCAATTTTTTCAAGCCGTTTCATGGCAACAATAACACCCCGGCCGGCACAACCAACTCCAGGTTCCGGACCGCCGCTTTCCACACATTGAATGCCCTTAAAACCTGTGAAAACCAAATCTTCCCTTTCAGGTGCCCTGTTGTCCTTTAGTGTATTAACAACTGTCGGAATTCTCTTACCATATAAAGTACGTGTTGTATCTGCCTTTGGGTCACAACCTATAACCAAACAGTTCAAATCATCACTACCCCACACAGCAGTTAGATTGGCTACTGTAGTACTTTTTCCAATTCCACCTTTACCGTAAATAGCTATTTTTTTAATCATTAGAATTCCTCTCAACTAGTTTATACACAAAATCGTTTTTCCTAACCTTTGTAGGAATCAATACCGCAACATTTGAATTTTTACTTGCATTGTCAACTGATTCACCTTCAATCTGCATGGAATCAATAGTATGAGTAATTGAGCCAGTAGTCTGGCCCTGAATTATGATTTTATCGCCGATTTTCAAATCATCCCATATCCTCAGCTCGGCAGCTCCAACCTTATTGTAATAGTTGACGACCTGACCTATGTCTTTTTTAATGTATTTTGACTGGTTGTCCTCACTTACCTCAAATGGAGTGTTGAAATAAAAGTTAGTGTCAAATCCACGATTAAATACACTCGTAAGCTCTTCCATCCATTCATCCTTAACATTATAATTTTGCGGATCATTTTGATAATCATCAATGGCTTCACGATATATTCCGGTCACCATTGCTCCATAATCAGGACTGCGGGCTCTTCCTTCAATTTTAAATGATGCAACACCGCTTTTCATAAGCTCAGGAATATATTCAATCATGCACATGTCCTTCGGTGAAAAAAAATTGGTCCTGTAACTTGCATCATCACTTCCAGTTATGATAAATGTCTCATCCTCAACATCGGAGAAATTAATGACATTATCATCCCCTTCCTCATATGTCAATGTCCAGTTCTTTCGGCAAGGCTGAAGACAATCCCCACAGTTTGCACTTCGTCCATATAATCCATAGCTTAAAAAGCATCTGCCTGAAATTGCCATGCATATTGCACCGTGAACAAATATTTCAGTTTCAATCGGTGATTTTTTTGTAATTTCTGTAATTTCAGCCAAAGACAGCTCACGTGACAAAATAGCTCTTTTGGCACCTAGTTTTTTTAGTGTTTTTAATGTATAAGAATTAGTCACATTTTCCTGAACACTGATATGCGCTTCAAGACCATGGGATACCGTATCCTCAATCAAGCCAATATCAGATAAAATTAACCCATCAATTTCAGATGATGATATCTTCTCCAAATTGGATTCCAACTCACAAGCCAGCTTTTCATTTAAAATAATATTAGTGCACAAATAGGTTTTAGCTCCATACTCATCAGCTATTCCAGATACCTGACTTAAATCATCCAGAGAGAAATTTTTAGCATTGGCCCTCATGTTATAGTCATCAAGGCCAAAGTAAACTGCATCTGCACCATTTTCCAAAACGGCACGAAGTGAAATGAAATTTCCAGCAGGAGCTAATAGTTCAACCATAAATATCTAAGGTTTATAGTATGTTTCAGCTTCAAGACCATCTGGAATCTCTGTAGGATATTCCTCATTCAAACAACCTAAACAAAGGTTTTCCTTATCCATTCCAATAGCTTTAACCAAAGCTGGAAGAGTAATGTATCCCAAAGAGTCAATGTCAAGTTGTTCTTGAATTTCCTCAACAGAATAATTGGCAGCAATCAATTCTTTTTTAGTTGCCATTGCCACTCCATAATAACATGGGGCAACTACTGGAGGACAACCTACAAGGAAGTGAATTTCTGCAGGTTCTGCCTCTTTTACAAGGTCAAGCAACTGTTTGGAAGTGGTTCCTCTAACGATACTGTCATCAATTAAAATAATCTTTTTGCCTTTGATGGCTTCTTTAATCGGATTCAACTTGAGTCTTACTGCAAGTTCCCGTTCTTCCTGAGTCGGCATGATGAATGTCCTTCCAACATACCTGTTTTTAATTAATCCTTCACCGTATGGAATTCCTGAAGCTCTTGAATATCCGATAGCAGCAGGAATTGATGAATCAGGAACCGGAATTACAACATCAGCATCAATAGGATAAAGCTCATGCAATTGACGGCCGATATTCATTCTTGTTTCATATACGTTAATGCCATCAATTGTACTGTCAGGTCTTGCAAAATACACATATTCAAACATACAGTGTGAAAGTTTGCAGTTTCCTGCACTTTCCAACATATGGGAGTTAATTTCATCATCTTTAAAGTAAACAACTTCCCCCGGTACAATATCTCTAATATATTCAGCATTAATAACATCAAAAGCAACAGTTTCAGAAGCTAAAATAAACTCATCATCTCTTTTTGCAACAGCAAGAGGTTTTATTCCCATAGGATCCCTTACTCCATATAATTCACCATCAATCAAAATTGTTAATGCGTAAGACCCTACAAGCTTTTTGCATACCGCTTCAATAGCTTCTATAACGTTTTTATCATTGTCGTAGTGTTCTTTTTTAAGCATGTAACAGATTACTTCAGAATCACTATCGGACTTGAAGTAAAATCCATCATCCATAAGTTCCCTTTTTAACTCATCAGAGTTGACAATATCTCCATTGTGAGCCATTGCAATGAATCCATCACCAAAATCAGTTACAAA
>AUXO014986630.1_pt1 | contig 14297 bp, 17 predicted proteins | sample 768731 | NCBI WGS metagenome assembly AUXO01 (sample SAMN02715735, study PRJNA202380) | gut metagenome | biome: sheep rumen | host: Ovis aries | place: New Zealand: Palmerston North | reverse complement strand
TAGAATTGATTATCAGTTGCGTATATATCAGTTAGTTTTTTGAAAATCTCTTTTACCATATCTTGTAATTGTTCGATATTGATTAAATCTTCTTCATTATCTTCTTGGTCTTGTTGAACATCTTGATTTTGATTTTCATTTTGCTCTTCTAAACCACAACCATCATTTCCATTTTCATCTTGGTCTTGACTATCTTCTTGACCTTGATTTTGATTTTCATTTTCATCTTGGCTTTCATTATCTTCTTGGTCTTGGTCTTCATCATCTTCAAAATCTTCTTCTTGGTCTTCTTGGTTATCATTTCCACTTTGTTTTTGATTTGATTTTTTACCCTTACCATTTTGCTTTTGATTTTGATTTTGATTTTGTTGTTCTTCTTGTTGCTTTTCAAACTCTTCACTACACATAGCGTATAATTGTTTAACGAGCATTGTATAACCATATAAATCATTTTCATTTGCCTTTGATAATGTCTTATATTTCTCTATAATTTGGTTTTTAAAGTCGATTAACTCTTGTTTGCCAACATTGAATCTTACTACTTGATAGAATAGTTCATCAACGCTTTTTGGTGCTTGTCCTTTAAAGTTATTTACCTTTTTTACAAACCCTTTAAAATCAACTAACATATAATAATTCTTTAAGATAGTTTCAATTCTTGTATCTTCAAAAGTATTCATATGTCTTTTAAACCAACTCTCACAATAACTATACAAGTTCTTTGGTGTTAGTATAATGTGAGATATTTCGTGATATAGTAAGCAACGGATGTCCTTTTCAAACTCTTCTATATCTTCGATTTTATCTCTCTCTATGATAGTATATATCATAGGTAATGAGATTTTGATTTTGTCTTCTAGTGGACTATAATAACTCTCAAAACTAGTTTCATCAAAATCAACATTTACTTTTCTACCTAAATAATAGCCGATAGGCAATGTCTTTGCAATTCTCTTTAAAGTTTCCATTTTTAAGTTTTCCATAAGTATTACCACCTTTCCTTTACATCTATATTATACCATATATGGTATATATAGGCTACCTGTACATTTTACTTATTTTTCCTTTTATATATTTCCTTTACGATTATATTTTAACATATATACATATATAGCGCTACCTGTACATTTAATCATATTTGTACAGGTTGCGTTAATTTCATAAATATGGTATGAGGTGTGCGAAAGAATTTTTCTCTTAGTACAGGTTGCAGATGAGATGTATTCGTGATCAAGGATCCAAAAGGGTAAAATTTTGGACACCACACTCATAACATAATTATTTGTATTTGTCACCCTGTACAAGAAAAAAAAAGTTTAGGGGGGTGTCCATTCTCGTTGCGACTAGCACGATGAATTGACAAAAGAAAAAGGGTTAGTTTCCTAACCCCATATTATTGCTAATCTCTCTTGAATTGGTTTCTTGTATTCGATTATTGTTCTTGCTCTATCAACAAGTGGCTCGGGTAGTAATCTTATTTGTCCGTTTACAATAAGATTCATTGTACCTATGATTTTAAAGCCATCTTTAATCTCATACTCTTGTCCCTTAAATGAGAACTTATTTGAATTGTCTAATAGACCTTGTAATGTTGTTAAGCATTCAGTTGGTAATAGTGAGATTTCATCTAAAATGACAACCCCCCCACTTATCATAGCATTTAGTAATTCACTATTTTTATAATGTGGTTTACCATCAATGAACTCAAAACTTTGGAATAGGTCTTCCCCACTCATATCACTACGGCAAATTATCTTTGGTGCGTTAGGGTAATCGTGTGTTGCTTTGTATGTCTTACCCATACCAGCAGGACCATAATATAACTCAAAACGCTTATTGATTTGCTCTTTATTACTATCTATCTTTGATAGTATATCAAGTATCACATTGAACTCGAGAGATTTGACTTTTTCTTTAATCTCATTTACAAATGGACTATCACTTAATTCAAAATATGATTTGATATAATCTTTACAAGCCTTATATGTAGTTTTAGATAGATATAGTAAATTATCTAAAAATCTATTACTTGGCTCATAATCGAACTCACTGAAAAACTGACTTATTTTTTCCCCAAACTCATTGATTAAACTTTCGCGTGTAATCTCTTGTTTTGGCTCTTCTTTTGGTGCGCTTTCACTATTTTCATACTCACTTGAATTATTGCTTGTAATACCATTATTTGCTAGATAATCAGTTAATAGAACTTGTGTTTTAACACCATTTGAATCAGTTTCTTTTACAAAATACCATTGCTTATCAATACTTGTATAAATGTTATTTTGTATTAAGTAATCAAGTGCTCTATCTATTGCTTTTGCAATATCAAATAATGTGCTTGTTTTTCTTTTTGTAATGTTAGTAATTGTATTTATTGCATTTTCATACTCATTATAATTACTTAAATTACTTGTTATGCTATTTTGACCTTTGAATAAGGTGCAAGGTGCATAGCCCCCATTTTTTGCTTTGTGAACTCTTAATTGTTCGTTATTACCATTTAAGAACTCAATTTTTTTATTGTTTGTGTTAAATACTAATAGTGCCATAGTTAGCAACCCCTTTCCTTTACAACTCTATTATATCATAATGCACTTTCAATTACTACCTGTACTTTTAACTTTTTTTAAGTTTTTTTATTTAAGGTGCATTACCTTTTACAATTATATTTTAACATTTATACACTCATAGCGCCACCTGTACATTTTTCTTTGAGATGTTTTCTAGTATAATTATATATAATATTATCGTTAGTAAATATTATATATAATTATAAATATGTATTCATCTTGAAGGTGAGGAATAGTGACAGGTTGCATTTAACTCGTGTATGTGGTATGAGATCAAAAATCATTTGTACAGGTTGCAATGAATATCAGATTATGGTATGCAGTTCGTACAGGTTGCGCGGAACAAACGAATATGGTATGTGAGTCTCTTGCGCGTAAGTGAGTGGGAATAAAAAAAAAAAGAAGATGTTTTCACATCTCCTTTTAGTGTTCTTCAAATTCTAGTGTTTCAGTTATATCCTTATACTCTTTTAAAATATTTGCGACATTATCATAGTAATTGCATTCGATGACATCTCCGCACCAAATACCGCATAATTCTTCGCAATTACCACCATAATCTCCACCACCAAGACCATTACCGATAGATGTTAATAATGGTAGTGGATGAATAATTGAATAAGTGCTACTATGTTTAACTGTATAGGCATACATATTGATGAACACTTTTTTAGTGTGATTTATGATGAAGTAACAAAGTGATGATACATTTTGCTCTACTGCACTTGGTCGTGCGTAAGCCATCGATTCATCTTTTTCAATTTCTACGAACCTTTCGATATTCGAAATATTTTTATATTTTTCATCATCAACTACATCACTTGCATAATCACCAACCCACGCAACACGCATAGGATGTTCTACGATTTCATTACAAATAGTTTCTACAAAGGTATTTCCTAGATAGGAATGCTCCATTAGTTTCAAACCATTTCCATAATCGTGTGAAAGATATTTCCTTTCTTCATTAGTTTCTTCATCAATTAGTACTGGTGTATAATATTGTCCCATACTTAACAACCCCTTTCCTTTTGTACTTATATTATATCATAGGTTTAGGATGTACGCACCCTGTACGTACACCCCCCCCTACTTTATAATTTAATATCATTTTCTTCTAGTAATTCATCAAAATCTTCATACGAACAATCATCAGTTTCCGCTACGAACTCATATGATAAATCTTCATTAAAATACCATTTGATAAGTGCCTTTATTAGTTCATCATTAGTTTTGATTTCATCACTATTGTAATCGAACTCTCCACCATCATCATAAATGCGATTATCATCAAAAAGATTAAAACCACAAACTGAATCACAATTATCTTCATATGGTGAATTATCACTAGCATACATATTTAGATAATAATTATTTTCTAATTTAAGTAGCATATATAATTTCCCCCTTTCTATACTCATATTATACCATATATGAAGATAACACGCTACCTGTACTTTTTCGAGATAGTACAGGTTGCATAAATATTATGAATATGGTATGTGCTATGCCTTCCCGATCTTGACGAAAGATGAAGATGTTTTCGAAGGGAGGGGGGTTTCGCAGAACCCAATGTGCTTCATACCATATATAAGATATTTATGCTACCTGTACTCTTGACTTTCGTGCGTTAGCCGATAAGACAAAAAAAAGTGGTATCTCTACCACTCTTTATTCTATATTAAGTTTTCAAGTTGCTTGTTTATGATTTCGGCTTTATCAATATCAATGATATTATCAACACCTATTGTTAAATATCTCTCTTCGTTTAAGTCCCTATCTTTTTTGTATGGTTTAACCTTATCAGTTATGTCGTTTCCATTTTCATCTAAATACCAAGTTTTAGCACCAAGCCCACCGAGATAACAGTGTAATAGAGTATTATTCTTATTTGTAGTATAAGTTGTATTTTTAATATAATAAGGTCTTACAACTCTATCTTTATATTCTTGCTCTTGTGCTTGTGTTAATGGTTGCATAGGTCTTTTACATACATTAGCATAGTTGCAACCAAAACGAATTGAGTATGTTGAGATTTTAGTTATTTGAGTTATATTCTCTCTTGCTAACATATCTCTATAAGCACGAACACCACCAAAATCATTTGATTTCTCACTTTGCTCTTTAATTGTTAGTGCCTTATAATAAGCACCTTTCCTTAATGTTTTTAACTTTTCAATATTCATAGTTATTACCTACCTTTCTTTTACACTTATATTATAACATATATAACTCTTATATGCACCCTGTACTTTTAAAAAAGTTTAAATATATTTGTACAGGTTGCGTTAATGTATTACATATGGTATGAGAGTTAGCCTTCGGAAATTTCTTCTGGATCACAAACCATCTCATCTTGCAACCTGTCACTCTGAAGGGACTCTATGTCACTTGCTCCATACCATAAACAATTAGTATTTGCTACCTGTATTTGTCTTCTCGTGCGTAAGCCGATGAAGATGAAAAAATGAGAGCCTAGCGACTCTCATTTTGTGTTTCATATGTATAAATATCTTTCATTAAATCTTTCCACCAAATAGGCGTTTCATATCTCACATCCTTTTCTTCATCTTTTTTCTCATTATCTTTGCAAGTCATAGTTTGACCACAATGGGAATCCAAAGTTATTAACACCCCTTTCATTGATATATCTTGCTTGGACTAATTCTAGTTTATGTTCCTTTATATACTCAAACGCATCCAAACATCTTTTTGGTGTAATTCCTAAAAAGCCTTTGGCACTACCACAACCATTATTATAATACTCACGCATTATTAAATCAGTTGATGTCCACTTATTATGTTTATCACACTCTTCAACAGTAAGCATATTGTCCGTATAGTTATTATGCTCCATAACCTTTTTTAAAGTATTTTCAAATTGTAATTTTGTTATCATATATTACTCTTCCTCCTCTTCTTCAAAGTAAATAGTTACTTCTTTTGGTTCATTTATATAATTATAAAAATCATTTTTATCTTTATTGCTCGTATAATATTTATACGCATCTTCTTTAGTTCTAAAGTTAAGATTTTTTTTACTTACACTTGTATCAAAACAATGCACTTTCTCTACTACCCAATATTTAAACATATATATCACCTACCTTTCCTACCTATATTATATCATAGCACCCCCCTATGTCATCCTGTACATTATACATCTTAACATAGGGAGTTTTGCTCTCGCGTGCGATAGCACCGATGATTAAAGATAATCTTTTATCAGTGCAAGTGTGTTATCAAAGTTTCCATCACTAAATGGTAGATAATCAAAGTTTTGATAATCTTCTTGTGAGATAGTACCATCTTTGCATAGGCTATCTATATAATCTAAAAAGCACATCCTTAACATAGGTCTATCTTTTTCATTGTTCTTGATGAACTCTCTATTGACTATACACCAATCATTTGCTAGGTCTTGCTTTTGTTTTAATGTTAATGCCATACATATCTCTCCTTTCTATACTTATATTATATCATAAATAGGTTATACGCGCTACCTGTAAATTTAAAAATTTGTACAGGTTGTGCTAATTTATTGAATATGGTATGAGAGTTCCACTAGGAGTGCTAGGCGAAGGCGCGATGAAGATGAATACAGGATCGTCCTGAAGGATCCACATAACATATTTATTTTATCTCCACAACCTGTCACAGTTATCTCTCGATGCGTAAGCACGATGAGAATAAAAAAAAGGTACCTTTTACAGTACCTTTACTTTGTTATTTTCAACACAAGTTTTCATAAAGCGATTTGTGAATCTTATAGAGTGTGATGCATTTATCCAAGTTGATGTTTTTCTATACTTAATCTTTTCTAACACAACAGTTTCATTTTCATTATAGTATAGTGTGTTATAAGGTATAGATACCTCAACTTTTGTACCAATAGGTAGTTTAGATAAGTTGATTTGTGCTTTCTTTTCTTCACGATATTTAATACACTTTTCACGCCATCTTATAGCGTTTTCGTTTGTAGTCGGTGTAAGCACCTTTAATACTTTTAAAGGGCAGTCATAATAGTAAGGTTCCATTGACTCATCCATATCTTTGTAACCGAACTCGTAACCACTTGTTTTAGTAAGCATTACAACCGCTACTACTCGATTATCGTTTACTCGTATAGCACCATAATATGTGCTACCTACCATACCATCGGCTACTACTCTATCATAACCAAGTTCCTTTCTACACTCTTCAATTCTATCAACTCTTCCTTTTTTAAAATGTTGTGCTGGATACCAAGTCCATCCCATAGTTATTACCACCTTTCTTTTGTACTTATATTATAACATAAATTACTTTATAGCGCACCCTGTACATTTGAGATATGTGCGATGAAATTTGTACAGGTTGCGCCCAGATGATGTTTATGGTATGAAGTCTGGCAGGACTAACCTGCACCTGCGAAGATGAATTCACATCCTTCAGGATCCGCATAACATATCCTTTTGATGTGCGCAACCTGTACCTCTAAAGATGAATATAGGACTCGCAACTCGTGCGTAAGCCGATGTACGATAAAAAAAAAAAGATGGAGTCGAAACTCCATCTCTTTAATCAGTTGTTGAGATATAATAATCTAGTGCATCATCTTTTAGGTTATCCATACACCAACCATCGCACTTTTCCCAAAGGTCGAAGTACACTTTTGCGATGTCATCATCTTTTTCGTACCATTGCCAACCTTTATGGTTTAAAATCATTGCTAGTTCAGTTATGTATTCGGTATTTGTTTTCCACTCATTAAAGGCTCTATTGTAAGTATCTTTAATCTCATCAACTCCATACTTTTCCGCTATTGAAAAGTCTTCCCAAAATGTTGTTTTTACATCATAACCAAACTGTGCGAAATATTCTTTTACTGTCATAGTATTACCACCTTTCCTTTACATCTATATTATAACATATAACATTATATATTGCACCCTGTACATTATATAAATAGAAAACACTTACTAGGAATAAAAAGTAGTAAGTGTTTTCATTGAAGGGATATTATTATAAAAAAATGATATTTGTAAATAAGTCCTTTCTTTATCTCTCTTATTTACATCTATATTATAACATATAATGCTTGTGCGCGCACCCTGTACAAGTTCTTGTGCGTAAGCCAATGAAGATGGTTGTGGTGACAGGTTGTGTTAATTCCATAAATATGGTATGTCCAAAGAAAACAAAAAAGAAGATGATTAGTCATCTCCTTTCTTCTCCTTTCTTTCTACTAACATTTCCATACGCTTTGGTATAACAATATAGATATTACAATTATCACAACACACACCTTTATCTTTAATTGGGTATGGGTTATTTCCATAACTTGTTATAGGCGCATTACATATACAACATTTTTCCATAGTGCTAACACATCCTTTCTTATTTAGTATCTATAACTATATTTTTATATGGTATCTTTTCAACACTTAAATATGCATCTCTAAACATAACGCTTATGAACTCAATATTCTTATATGTTTTAGATATTGTATATTTAGTATCATTATAACTTACTTTTATTTCTCCTACTACTCTATATTTTAATCTATGCTTTTTACTAGAATATTTTAAAAGCGTATCAGTAATTGAGCCATTAAAAGTAAAGTTATTATTATTTATAACATAGTCCTTTTCCACATAGTTTGAAAAATCTTCTTTTAGATTATAATTACCTCTTATAATACTTTCATAACTAAAATATACATCAGTAAATGTTTTGTAGTTATATACTGAAACATATGCAGTATCATCTTCTTTTGAATAATTACAACAATAGAATGTATCATCTTCTCTTACATTTCTATAATTTGCATTTCCACACGATGCTAGTGCTAACATTGATAGTACGCCAACAAATATCAAACCTTTCTTTTTCATTTTAATTCATCTACCTTTCCCCTTTTGTACTTATATTATATCACAGGTGTTTAAGTATTGCTACCTGTATTTTTTGCGGGCTAGAAGATGAATTCGCAACAGGCTGCGTCTGGATACAGTTTATGTTATGTGTGTTTGTAAAAAGAAAGAGAGCGCATCCATAAGGACACGCTCTACAAAGGACAACCAATGAATAACATTAAACACAACAAATGTGTTTGGGGTAAATAGTTTTGTTTCCTATTTACATTTATATTATATAATAGGTTAATATGATTTGTCAACCTGTATAAAAGAAAAAGTATGATGTCAGCAAATCCATCATACTTTCTCTTAAACGATAAAGGTTTAAAACTATGAAATACTAACTATTAAGAATAAGGCTACCAATATTCTTAATAATGTAAATAAGAAGAACGATTGAAACTTATTTACGACATCATTATATAATAAGATATTTTGTTTGTCAACCTGTATTTTTAAATTATTTTTTAAATAGTAATCTTTCGTTGCGTAGCACGATAAGAAAATAGATACAATATGTTTTTATATTGTTTAGATATAATACTCTATGTATGATATATTATAAGTAGAAAGAAGGTATAGATATTATGATAGATGAAATGGGAATACATCTCGACTTAACAAAAGAGGATACTGAAACATTATGCAAGGCACTTGCTATACTCGAAGATATTAAAAAGAAAGTTAAAGATAGTAATAAGAAATACATATATACATTAAATGATGATATGTTCGCTTGCGAATTATTTGATGTTATGGAATGCACTTATACTATATACGCACTTATAAATGATAAGGTATAAATTATACATTACAAGCGATTTAGGGAAGTTTGATTTAGAGTTTAGAAGTGCAAGTAATGTCAAAGATGAAAACTGCTTAAAAGACGCTTTTAATGCGTTTAGTAAAGTATTTAACTATGAGTTTATAGAACATATTACTGATATTAAAATACGCAAATTAAGAGAGCAATAATATGCTCTTTTTAATATGTACAGGTTGCATAATATATATGGTTTATGATATGTGCATATATACAAAATGTACAGGTTGTAAAAGGGTTATTTATATGGTATGTAGCAAAATAGGCTTATACAGGTTGATTTTAAGCCCTAAATATGCTATGTAGCCTAAAAAAACCGCTTTGAAATCATATTTTGTACAGGTTGACAAGGCGCAGAGTAAATGGAATTTAATGTTCGTTTGTTGCCCAAATATATCATCCATACTATCCTATCCCATATCAACCCCAATCCGCGCGTAGTACGTGTAATGTTTGTTGCCCATATCTATCACAACTATCTATCGCCCATACAAACCGTCAATACCCCTCTAACACACCCCTAATTCCGAGACCAAAATTTTACCTCTTGTTGCCTACTTGTATAATGGCTTCATCTTTGCTTCGCAACAGAGAGTGCGCTTCGCGCACGCCACGTACGCACATTACATACGAACTACCTTATATAAAACTATCTTAATGTATTATAATTATTATATATGATTATGAGGTGAATAAAAGTGAAAAAGAAAATAAGAGACGGTAGAATATCTTTGAAATGCCCTGTATGTAGAGAATATGAAGTATATGTTGTTAAATCTCATTTTGACGATTCGCTTTCTTCAGTTGAACTTGACTGCGTTTGTGATAGATGCGGAAGTGAACTGTTGCTTGACGCAAAAGTTGAGTTAGATGAAGATGATCTAAAAGTTATCAAAAGAGGAGAAAGTTTAATTGGTGATATTCTAGATTATCTTGATAAGAATAAAATATATTATATTGATACAGATGATACACTAGATGTGAATATAGATATAGTAAATGATAAGAGTGAAGCAATGATCTCAATAGATAAAGGTAGTTATCTTGCAGATATTACTATTGATATCGTAACAGAGAAGAAAGATGAAGTCAAAAATTATTTAGAGAATAAGGGATTATCTAAATCTAGAATAGATATCTACGATAAATCTAATTTAGTAAGTCTAGAGACTAGTGCGGAGTTTGAAACAATAGATGACTTCAAAAAATTATTAGATATAGTATATGAAATATCTTATGATGTAAACAAAATAGATGAGGTGGAATAATAATGAAAAGTGTAAAAGATATAAGATCAGATAGACTTGTAGAAATATGCAAGAAAATTAATTCTGAACTTGGTGGAATAATCTCAAAGTATCAAAGTCTTTTGGATAAATCTGAATCAAAAGAAGAGGATTTTGTGATAATTGATTTTGCTATGGAAGATCTAATGAATGAGATGTATGATAAGTTCGATTATGATGATTATGAAGCAATCTTTATGGACGCAGAGGCTGCCTTAATGCCTATGCCAGAAGGAGTCGTAAATCAAACTGCTAACATACTATTTAATCCAAAACATTTAGAGATTTTAACAGATTGCAATCCTATATCAGGTGCAACATTCTCTTTAGAAGAAAGTTCACTATATCCAAATGTTGAAGAGGGTATAAAAGAAGCAAGAGAACACGTTGGAGAAATGTTTAGTGTTGAAGATTCTAAAAAAGTTCGTGATAAGGATACTTATGATTATGAAGTTCATATTATGCTTAAAGAGCCAGATGAGAATCTAGATAAGAAAGCATTAAATGAGTTTCTATTTGAATACTTCGGGCTTGATGATGATGACTTCTTTGGATATGATAGCGAATCTGGTATGATTGGTCTTGCAACTGATAAGAAGAGAATAACAAAAGATGAACTAAAGGAAGCATTCACAAAGTTCATAAAGAAAAGTGTTGAAGATTCAACTGATGAATCACCTTTCAATGAAATAAATACAAGTTATGAACCTCATATAATCAAACGATATTTGGTTAGATATGGAGATGAATTTATTACTGATTTTAATCGTAATCATCCAGAATATTATAGAGATTGGTGTTTAGACAAATGTACACCTGAAGAAGCGCGTAAAAGAGGCTATACTTGGGCACCATTTGAAGTGAATTCACTTAAAAAAGCAGATGTAGAATTAGAAATAATACCATCATATACAATAATTAGATCAACAAAGGATATGAAAATTTCTAAACTTAAAGATGAATCAAAAGAAGTATTTACAGATAATGATATTGTAAATATGATGAAAAAGTTAGATGAGAAGAATAAAAATACAGGATTTTGGTTTGATTATAATTATGACAAGTATTATGATTATAATGGTCTTATAAAAATAGACTGTAGTGCTAATTACGGGACTGGGTACGGTGAAGATGAAGAAATTTTAGGGACTATCGGACCTGATATATTAGGAATGACATTTAATAATTTCAAAAACGAATTATGTGATAATGAGAATGAGATTCTTATAGGTGAAAATTTTAAATCTATTGATGAGTTAATAGAGGCAATAACAAAGTATACACATCGAGAGTTTGAAGATGAATTAGAGCATTTATGGTGGAAAGAGGAGCAAGAAAATGAGATAGCATATGAACGACACGTTGATACTCTTATAGAAGAAATGAGAAATCGAGGAACGGATTCTAATACAGTAAAAGAAGCATCACCAAAGAAAGTCGTTGCAACTTGTGAAACACAAAAAACTAGAGATGGATTTAAACATATCGTAAAAGTCATCGTTGATGGTAAAGTCTATGAAGGTGTTGTAGGATATATAAATAGAACTTGGGAAGCATATGATTATCAAACTGCACTTATTAAAGCAATCAAAGAGATGAAATTATTTAATGAGGATGAAATATCTGATTTATATAAACTAGATTCATTCGAGAGTGTCATAGAAGAAGTTAAAAAGAGAGTTTAAAACTCTCTTTTTTTATTTTTAAGTATCTTTTGTGCTTCAAGCACTACATCTTTAAGTAATGGATATATGTGTGCACCTTGTGGAAATCTATTGAATAGTGACGTTCCACTTGTAAATGCTATATTAAATGAGTCTGGTAGTAAATACATAATCATCATTACACGGAAGAGTTCGCCTTCCTGTTTAAACTGTAAGTAATCTTCGTCTAGGAAAATATTAAGTTTATTTACGAATTGATGATCATTATCATACGCGTGCTCAATAATCTTTTTAATATATTCTATATCATTTGGATTCTCATATGAGTTCGCATTATCATTAAAGAAACCAGATAAAGTGAAATATTCCTTCATTTCATCTTCACTAAATATCTTACATCTTATATTATAATTCTTTGCGACAAGTCTAGAGATTTCAACCTCGAACTCTCCTTGTGCAATATTATTCTTTCCATCACGCTTAACTGGTGATATGAAATATCCATTTAACTCTTTTGCTCTATCTTTATACAGTCCTATAAATGCTCGTGTATCAAGTCCACCAGTGATAGTTGGAACAAATAGTTTATCGTCAATTACTTTATTTATAATACCTTTCCATTTTTTAAGGAATTTTACAAACTCCGCAAAGTGCGTACGCACGTCTTTCGTGTATGGTTTGAATTTAGAGTATATGACTGTCGGTATACCGTCATAGTCTACTTTTACGGATTTGAAATATTCGATAGTTGAAAGCGAGTATTTATAATGCTTTGTGATACTTGGCTTTACGTGCGCGCGTATATTATCATTAATATTATTTAATGCCTCATAATTATCACTTAAAGGAATATTATGTGATTTCGCATATTCAACTACTAAATTAGGATCATATGAATACGCGAACTTATCCTCATATCTTATATAATATATGCAAGGATTAACAACTGATGAAGAATAGAATTGGATTTCATTATCCACTTTTTTATATCCATAGCGTCTATTTATATATTTAGGGACAGGACCTTCGAAAGACGTTATACTGTTAAAATTTTCTTTTGTTATTATTTCATATTTCATACTATTTCTTCTCCTTTAAATTAGAGGATCTAAATTATCCTTTATAATATTTATTGAATGAAGTCTCTCATCAATTATAGTGATAGGGAATTCATAGATTACAAATACTCTATTCTCATAATCTGGAAGAAGTGTGTTAGAGTAGACATATTTGAAGAATGATTTAGGATAAACATTTTTATCCATACATCTTACCGTAAACAATCTTGTGTCATCAATTTCATAAATACTATCTTTATATGAAGACATAGTGGTTGGAAGTAGGCTCATATTAACATCTTTAAAATCTAAATCTCTTAATATTAGTGCGTCAAGTCCTGCAAGATATAAAATATATTTATATTTAGATTTATCAATTTTATCATACTCTTCAGGGTTGATAAATAAAATACCTAGATTATGGAGTTTATTTTGCTTATAAATCAAAGACTCCTCATTTGTAATAGTAGAAACTACTAATACGTCACTTGATATTTTTACATCTCTTTTTAAATATTCAGAAAACATAGCATTAGTGTCTTCTGTGCTAAAATATGGTTCAATATCATTCATAAATAATATTATATAAGGTTTAGAGTTATTATACTTAAAATCTTTCATTTATAACATCTCCTTTATTTCTTCATTTATATTTCCATATACAAATAAATCATCTTCTAGGAAACATAAACTCTTTATTTTAGGATTTTTAATATATTTTAGTACTGCGGAAACGTATTTTGCTTCATTATATAAATTATTATCTAAATGATTTAATCTAAAATCATAAGAGCGTCTTAATAGGTTATAAGAGAAAATCTGTATTTGTTTTTCTTTTATCTTTTTAGAAATCATTTTGTCATCTGAATATAAGAAGAATATTACTTCATTTCCTTTGAGTTGCGGTCTTATAACATACTTCATAATATCATAATTTAAGAAAGATGCTTTATACTTTACTTTTGATAAATCAAGAGTGGATAAGAAATCTTTCA
>AUXO010824325.1_pt1 | contig 14298 bp, 12 predicted proteins | sample 768731 | NCBI WGS metagenome assembly AUXO01 (sample SAMN02715735, study PRJNA202380) | gut metagenome | biome: sheep rumen | host: Ovis aries | place: New Zealand: Palmerston North | reverse complement strand
TTTCAATCTATCGGTAAAACAAGAGACCGCGCAATTAGCCAGCGATCTGCTTTCTTCACAAAATGTAGAACGCGAACCGCTTTATCAGTCTTCCGGTGCCATGCGAGCCGTAAGAGATTACGGCAATACCTATCTCGAGGTTGATATGACAAACCAAAAGGTATATCTTTGGGAAGACGGTAAAATCAGCTTTACAACCGATTGCGTTACCGGAAACACCAGTCGTCAACGAGGCACTCCAACCGGCATCTATGCCATCATGTATAAAGCAAAAGACGTCGTTCTTCGCGGAGACAATTACGCCTCCCCTGTTACATATTGGATGCCGTTCTATAAAGGATGCGGTTTTCACGATGCCTCTTGGCGCGGAAAATTCGGCGGCACAATCTACCGCTACAACGGTTCACATGGATGTGTAAATCTGCCGATTCCTTCCGCAAAGACTTTATATGAAAAGGTCTATGCGGGGATGCCTGTTATTCTTTACTATTAAGTCAAAGGAGCTATTATGAAAAAAAACATTTCATTACTAAGCCTCTGTCTGGTATTTTGCCTTATTGTCTCATTCTCCGCATTTGCCTCAGCCATTCCGGGAAGCCATGCGGTTCATTCCACCACAGGTTCCAGCATTCCTTCCGATGCGGGTTCCCTTCTGAAGTTGTCCGAATCCGATAAGACCGTACAGAAACTTCTGGAAGGCTCTTTAACTGCAAAAATCACGGATCAGATCATCCTTGTAGTTGATCATCAGCTTACACTTTGGAATAAAAGCAGCAACGGCACTTGGCAAAAGTCCATGGATGTCTACTGTGGCTATGGACGGAACGGATTAAAACCGTGGAACGTTCGCAAAGAAGGAGATGGGACAACACCTATTGGTTCTTTCCCTATTCTCCATGCCTTCGGTTTCGGCGACAACCCCGGTACCGCTATGGATTGGAAAACCATTACAGAACACAGCTATTGGTCCGGCGAAGATTCCAGCTACAACACATGGGTCGAATCTATGACTCCAATTTCAGGAGAACATTTGATTGAGTATAATATCTGTTATAAATACGCTATGGCGATTGGTTTCAATCGAAATCCAATCGAACTCGGGCGTGGCTCAGCTATTTTCCTTCATGTAAAGAATCCTGCCACCTGGGCTTCCTCCGGATGTGTTTCCGTAGAAGAACCGGTCATGCTGCAACTCCTCGGTGCATGTCACAATGGCTGTTACATAATGATCGTCCCGGATGTTGCATCCATTTCAAACTTCTAAAGATTTATCCTTCTGCCTCAACAATAAAAGAAGATATTCTTTAACCGCAGGAAAGCAATTTCTTGCGGATTTTTGCATGCTTTTGTCTTCACAAAATACATCCTGGAATACGAGGTGCTTTATGGATTTTGCAAAACGTACGCCGACAAGAGACTATATTTTACTTACTTTGGGCGTAATTCTGGTTAGTATTGCCGCTCAAAACATTTATGATCCCGCCGGATTGGTCACCGGCGGCGTATCCGGTGTCGGAATTATGCTTCGCCATCTGTGGGGAATTCCGCTTTGGCTCAGCAACACCTTGATCAATGTCCCATTATTTATTATGGGCTATTATGTAAAAGGCTGGAAATTCATTCGCCGTACTTTTTTTGCAACGGTTTTGATGTCGATTGTCCTTATGCTGCTTCCAACCTACAATTTAATTCCTACAGACAACCTGTTTTTATCGTCTATCTTCGGCGGCATTCTGACCGGCATCGGTTCCGGTTTCGTTTTTGTGGCCATGGCCACAACCGGCGGTACCGATCTTGCTGCAGCCATTATTCAGGCCAAACTCCGCCAATACAGCATTCCCCAAGTCATGCAGATTCTGGACTGGATCATAGTATTTCTCGGCATCGGAATGTTCGGTGTTGAAAAAGCCCTTTATGCGGTTATCTCTATTTATGTTTTCAGCAAAGTCTCCGATTCCATTATTGATGGTATGCACTTTGCAAAGTGCGCTTTTATCGTTTCTGAGCATTCCTGCGAAATTGCCGATCGAATTATCACTGAAATGGACCGGGGTGTTACCGGCGTACACGCCGAAGGCATGTATTCCCATCAGGACACGAAAATGCTATACTGTGTTGTTTCCAAACGGGAAGTTTCCATATTAAAAGATATCGTACACGAGCTCGATCCTTATGCTTTTATGATCGTGTCCGATGTACGCGAAGTCCATGGAGAAGGCTTTACCCGCGATAAAATCTATAACAACGGTGAATTAAATGTATAAACCCATTTTTAGTTTTGCTCCAATGGAAGGTATTACCGGATATCCATTTCGCAATACATTCCATACTTTTTTCCCGGAAGTGAATCGGTACTACACACCGTTTCTTTCCGCCAATGAATCTTTTGTTTTTACAGGGCGAGAAAGAAGAGATGTAGAACCATCCAATAATCCGTCCATCGATCTCATTCCGCAGATCATCACTTCCAATGCCGAAATGTTCGTCTTTGCCATTGAAGAAATGACAAAACGCGGCTACCGGGAAGTAAATCTGAATCTTGGCTGTCCCTACCGGACAGTTGTGGCAAAAGGAAAAGGCTCCGGTATGCTCCGAGACCCCGATCAGCTGGATGATTTCTTTGAATCCTGTTTTCAAATGATTCGCCAAAAAGAACTTCATGTTGCGCTTTCCATAAAAACCCGGATCGGAATCCGGTCTGCCGAAGAATTTCCCAGACTGATTTCAGTTTTTAACCATTATTCCTTTAAAAACATCATTGTACATCCACGGCTTCAGCACGACTTCTACAAAAATTCCGTAAACATGGATGCCTTCCATGCTCTGCAATCCGAATCGCGCAGCCCGGTATCTTATAACGGAGATCTCAACAGTGTTGCCGATCTGGAATATCTTCTTGCACAGGAACCGTCTCTTCCGGAAGTTATGCTTGGCCGCGGCTTACTACGCAACCCGGCCTTACTCCGGGAATATCTCGGCGGTCCTCGTGCCAATACGAATGAATTAAAAGAATATGCTGCTGCACTTTATAATGCATATGATGCCGAAATGGATGGAGATGTCCGCAATATTCTCTTTAAAATGAAAGAATTCTGGAGTTACCTGTCTCAAGGCTTTTCAGGCGGCGAACGTGCAATGAAAGAAATCCGCAAAGCGCAAACAAAAGAAGAGTACCGTTCCGCTGTTCGAAACCTTTTTGCATCCTGCACCTGGTCACCGGAAGAACGTTTTACATTATTGGAGGAAAAGTCATGATTCTCGAATTCCCGGACTACTACGAAACCTTTCAATGCATCGGCAGCAAATGCCCGGATACCTGCTGCGCAGGATGGGAAGTTGATGTGGATCCCGATTCCTGTGAATATTATCAATCCATACAGGGTCCCTTTGGCGATCGACTGAGAAAAGCTCTTACCATCGACGGTGAAGACCGGTATTTTCCATTGGATCCGGCAGGCCGCTGTCCATTCCTTGACCATCAGAATCTGTGTGACATATATAAAAACCTTGGTGAAGCCAGCTTATGCCAGACCTGCACGGAATATCCTCGTTATTTTATGGATATCGGAAATTATGAGCAGATTGATATGAGTCTTTCCTGTATGGAACTGGGCCGAATCTTTTTCTCCGATACCACCCCGGTTTCCTATGTCCGGACGGAAAACAACGAAGAGGGGGAGTCTCTGACACCGGAAGACCAGCAGCTCCTGATTGAAATCCTTGCACTCCGCAATAAAGCAATCAATCTGATCCAGCATCCGGACCGATTTTTCCTTTCCGGCTGGGATGCCTATATGGAAGACTTAAAAAAAATATTTGCACTTTGCCAAGAAGCCGAGAATGCTTCCGATGAAGAGCTTGCTGCTTCACGAGCTTTCCAAAGAGAATCCTATAGCGATCTTTATCAATGCCTTTCCGCATTTGATGTGATCTCTGACCAATGGAGCTCCCGGCTTCCATGGTACCGTCAGATTGCGGCGGAGCTTGATCGCTCTCCGGAATTTCTGCTTCACTTTCTGACGCAGCAGTCTGCAGAATTTTTTATATGGTTTCGCAAATTAACTGTTTATTTTATTTACCGGTATTTCATAGACACCTGTATTGATCAGGATCCTGAAATTGAATTATGCCTGCTGTATCGTAGCCTTCGTAGCATCCTTCTGATGCTGATCGCGGAAAAACAGCATACAGCCATGGATTCTCCGGTCAGCCGGGACGAGTTTATTTACATTGCCCATTTGTTTTCAAAAGAAGTGGAACATGATGAAGAAAATGTCACCCGCATAAAAGGACTGTCAAACCAATAATACGAAAGGAGCTTATTTATGCCTGAATCCGCCATGCAAAATACGCCGGAACATCACCGCAGAAAACGCTACAGCGGCAAATATCCTCGCCGCTTTGAAGAAAAATACAAAGAACATCAACCGGAAAAATATCAGAATGATATCGAAAAAATCATCTCCAAAGGCAAAACCCCTGCCGGTATGCATATTCCAATCATGGTGAATGAAATTCTCGACTTTTTAAACATACAGCCCGGTCAAATCGGCATGGATGCCACATTAGGATATGGCGGTCACAGCGAAAAAATGCTGGAACGTCTGCAAGGGAAGGGACATCTTTATGCCACAGACGTTGATCCGATTGAATCTGTAAAAACCGAAGCCCGATTACGTGAAAAGGGCTATGGTCCGGATCTGTTCACCGTGCGACATATGAATTTCCGGAATGTAGATCAGGTTGCAGAACCAAAATTCGATTTTATTCTCGCTGATCTGGGCGTTTCTTCTATGCAGATCGACAACCCGGCCCGCGGCTTCAGCTATAAAACGGATGGTCCTTTGGATCTTCGTTTAAACCCGGAAGAAGGAGAAAGCGCGGCGGAGCGGCTTCGTTCTTTAAGTCAGGAAGACATGATTCACATGTTCATTGAAAACTCGGATGAACCATATGCCGACAAAATTGCAAAATCCATCATAAAGGCCTACCATAAGGGAAATTCCATTGACACAACAACCGCACTGCGGAACATCATTGCAGAAACTCTATCATTTCTACCGGAAAAAGAGCAGAAGGATTCCATTAAAAAATCATGCCAGCGTGTATTCCAGGCACTTCGCATTGATGTAAACAGCGAATTTCCTGTCTTATATGATTTTTTGGAAAAACTGCCATCCTGCATGAATCCGGGCGGACGAATCGCTATTCTGACTTTCCACAGCGGAGAAGACCGCATAGTGAAGCAGTTCTTTAAGGAAGGCAAACGTCAGGGGCTTTATCAGGATGTTGCCCGCGATGTAATCCGTCCAAGCAAGGAGGAATGCTTTATCAACCCTCGGGCACATTCCACCAAACTCCGGTGGGCAATTGTCAGCGATATGAACAATTGACTTATGAAACATGAATCTTTATACTTTTTCTGAAACACTCAACACTAACGGGATCTGAAGGGATAACACCATATGTTTAAAAAAGGCTTTGATAACGACGCATATTTACGGATGCAATCCGAACATATCCGTGAAAGGATTTCCAAGTTCGGCGGCAAACTTTACCTTGAATTCGGCGGCAAACTGTTTGATGACTACCATGCTTCCAGAGTTCTTCCTGGCTTTCAGCCGGATAGTAAAATCCGCATGCTCAGTCAGTTAAAAGAAGACGTTGAAATCGTATTGGTCATCAATGCAGGTGACATTGAGAAGAACAAAGTCCGTGGCGATCTGGGCATTACCTACGATATGGATGTGCTCCGTCTGATCGATGCATTCCGCGGTTACGGATTATACGTAGGTTCCGTAGTATTGACCCGTTTTGACGGACAGAAGAGCGCCATTGCTTATCAAAAGAAGCTGGAGGCCCTGGGCATTCGTGTTTACCGTCATTATCCGATTCAGGGTTATCCTGGAAATCTGCAGCTCATCATCAGCGAAGACGGTTTCGGTAAGAACGACTACATTGAAACCACCCATTCTCTGGTCGTTGTGACCGCGCCGGGGCCGGGATCCGGAAAGATGGCAGTATGTCTTTCTCAGCTGTATCAGGAGAACATGCATGGTGTGAAGGCAGGATATGCTAAATTCGAGACATTCCCGATTTGGAATCTTCCTTTGCAGCATCCGGTTAATCTGGCATATGAAGCAGCCACCGCAGATCTTAACGACGTCAATATGATTGATCCATATCACCTGGAAGCTTATGGTAAGACCACCGTTAACTATAATCGTGATGTAGAAGTATTCCCTGTTCTCAATGCCATGTTCCAGCGCATTTACGGAGAGTCTCCGTATAAGTCCCCGACCGATATGGGTGTCAACATGGCCGGCCTCAGCATTGTTGATGATGAAGCAACTCGTGCTGCGGCAAATCAGGAGATTATCCGCCGGTACTATACCGCATTATGCGACCTTCGTAAGGGCACCGGCACACAGCAGATCGTGGATAAAATTGAACTTCTGATGGAAAAAACAAACATTTCCATCGCAGACCGTCCAGTCGTTGCCGCCGCAAAACAAAAAGCGGAGCTGACCAGCGCACCGGCTGCTGCCATTGAATTACCGGATGGCCGTATTGTGACCGGAAAGACCACATCTCTTCTGGGTCCTTGTTCCGCAATGCTCCTGAATGCATTGAAAACTCTTGGTGGCATTGATGATTCCGTCGATATTATTTCTCCGGAAGTCATTGAACCGATACAGCATTTAAAGGTTGCCCATCTTGGCAATCATAATCCTCGTCTGCATACAGATGAAATTCTGATTGCTCTGACAATCAGTGCAACAACCGATAACAATGCCGAAATCGCAATGCAGCAGCTTTCCAAGCTGAAGGATTGCGAAGTGCACAGTTCGGTAATCCTGTCTACAGTAGATGAAAAGACTTTCCACAAACTTGGTGTGAATGTAACCTGCGAACCGCAATACCAGACCAAAAAGCTGTTCCATCATTAAATCATCCGTCCCATTTACTGTAATGCAAAATCCTTTCCGTTTTTCTATACGGAAGGGATTTTTTTATTGAAAAAGAATAGTATAATATAAACATACATAAAAAAAGTTAGTGTAGGTATTACCCACAGGAATAGTCTATTGTCCGCGCACACAATACATAGGTGTGTGCTCTACGGACACACAAAGTTGATCTTTTAACACTAAATTGCGTTAAAGTATTGAAAGTAGCATCACTTTCGTGTATATTTTGCATTACGTCTGTTTATCAAGGAGGTTTATTTTTATGGCCAAGTATATTATCAAAAGAATAATCACAGCTATAATTACCGCGTTCCTTGTCGCAACACTTACATTCTGTATTATGAATCTGGTCCCGGGCGGACCATTCCTTGCAGAAAAGGCTGTAACACCGCAAGCACAGGCTGCGATGGAAGCCAAGTATGGTCTCGACAAGCCGCTGCCACAACAATACATCACTTATATGTCAGGACTTGTCCATGGCGATTTCGGTCTGTCTTTAAAGAAGCGCGGCCGTACCGTTGCCCAGATTATTACTACAAAATTCCCGGTATCCGGACGCCTTGGCGGTCTTGCTTTCCTTGTTGCCGTCATCATTGGCGTTCCACTGGGATCCATTGCCGCTTTTAACAAAGGAAAGCTGATCGACAACATCCTTGTTGTTCTTTCTACAGCAGGTATCGCAATTCCGTCTTTCCTTTCCTCGACACTTCTTATGTATGTGTTCTCCACCAAACTCGGCTGGCTTCCTTCACTCGGATTAAAAACCACATCCAGCTATATTATGCCGGTAATCGCACTAGCTCTGTATCCGACTTTCTATATTGCGAGACTTATGCGTTCTTCCATGCTGGATGTTATCGGTCAGGATTATATGCGTACAGCACGTGCAAAGGGTGTAAGCACCTTTATGATGATCTTTAAACACGCTATGCGTAATGCGATTCTCCCTGTTGTAACCTATGCAGGTCCATTGATCGCATCGTTAATGACGGGTTCCTTCATTATAGAGAAGATTTTCAACATTCCGGGTCTTGGCTCTGAATTCGTAGGCGGCATTACATCCCGTGATTATCCTATGATCATGGGCACAACCATTTTCCTCGCGGTTTTTGTTATTTTCATGAACGTGATCGTTGATATCGTTTATGCATTAGTTGATCCTAGAATCAAGCTCAAGTAAGGAGGTTACAGCATGTCAGAATCAAATAAGAAGAATCCGCTGAGCCTTCAGCTTAATGTTGATGATTTTGCTCCGGCATCTCTTTCAGAAAAAGAATCCTTAAATATTATGCGTGAATCCGTTAGCTTCTTTAAAGACGGTGTCAGACGGTTCCGCAAAAATAAAATTGCCATGTCCGCTTTGGCTCTGGTACTGATTATTGTCTTTTTCTGTTTTATTGTTCCGTTATTCTACCCATATCAATATGAAACACAGATCAAAGGTTCCGAAAGACTTGCTCCTATGCAGTATTCCAAGCAGGAGCTTCAGTTAATTTCTTCCGGCCAGTCTGTATTTCCTCATTTCTTAGGTACCGATCAGAACGGCCGAGATTATATGATCCGTGTTTTGGTTGGTGGAAGAGTATCTATGACCGTTGGTCTTGTTGCCTCTTTCCTGATTCTGCTGATCGGTTCCCTTTATGGTGCCATTGCAGGTTACTTTGGCGGAGCAATTGACCTTGTTATGATGCGAATCGTCGACATCATCTATACCGTACCGGATGTCCTGATCATCATTCTTTTGGCCATGACCTTAAAGGAACCGCTCACCACTTTAGGCGCTATGCCGGGATTTGGCTGGATTCAGCGTTTGGGTCCGAACATGGTATCCATGTTCATCGTGTTCGCCCTTTTGTATTGGGTTGGTATGGCACGTATCGTCCGCTCCCAGATCATGGTTCTTAAGCAGTCCGAATACGTTACTGCCGCCAAGGCTCTGGGCGCCAATAACCGCCGTATTATCGGCAAGCACCTGATCACAAACTGTATCGGTACTCTGATCGTAACAACCACTCTGCAGATTCCTTCATCCATCTTTACAGAGTCTTTCCTTTCTTTCCTGGGACTTGGTGTACAGGCTCCAATGCCGTCTCTCGGTTCTCTGGCTTCCGCAGCATTAAACGGTTTCCAGACATACCCGGAGAAGCTATTTGCCCCGGCCGCACTGATTTTTGTAATCATTCTTAGCTTCAACCTTCTGGGAGATGGTCTTCGTGACGCATTTGACCCTAAGATGAAGCAGCAGTAAGGAGGAAGTTATGGCAGAGAATGAATATTTGGTAGACATTCAGCACGAGAAACTTTCGTTCTTTACTCCTGCTGGTGAAGTAAAATCTCTGAATGATGTTTCCATTCAGATGAAAGAGGGCGAAGTCCTCGGTATCGTAGGCGAATCCGGTTCCGGTAAATCCGTTACCGCATATTCCATCATGGGTCTTACCGCGGACAATGGTAAAATTGTCGGCGGCAGCGTAACCTTTAACGGGCATCGCATTGACCAAATGTCCGAAAAGGAAGTAAAGAAGATTCGTGGTGAAGAAGTTTCCATCATCTTCCAGGATCCAATGACGTCTTTGAATCCGGTCTGGACTATTGGAAACCAGATTGAAGAAGCAATCAAGCTCCATACTGACAAAACCGGTAATGCCGTCCACGAGCGTGCCAAGGAACTCCTGACCCTCGTTGGAATCAATGAGCCGGAGAAGCGTCTGAAGCAGTATCCTCATGAACTTTCCGGCGGTATGCGCCAGCGTGTCATGATTGCAATTGCGCTTGCCTGCGAGCCGAAACTTCTGATTGCCGATGAGCCTACAACAGCTCTCGATGTAACCATTCAGGCACAGATTCTTGATCTGATGCAGGAATTAAAGAAAAAGCTCGGCATGGCCATCATCATGATCACGCACGATTTGGGCGTTGTGGCCTCCATGTGCGATCACATCGCAGTTATGTATGCCGGTGAAATCGTAGAATACGGCACAACGGACGATATTTTCTATAATCCAAAGCACGAATACACAAAGGGTCTGCTTCGTTCCATTCCTAAATTCCATGAAAAGGATTATGAACGTCTTGTTCCGATCGAAGGACAGCCTGTAGACCTTCTGAATCCTCCTAAGGGATGTGGATTTGCACCGCGTTGTGCGAGCTGCATGAAGATCTGTCTCGAAAAGAAGCCTCTTCGCAATTACTATACAGATATACACTATTCTCGTTGCTGGGTTCAGCAGAAGGAAGATTTTGAAAAAGGCATTGCCACGATTCAGGTGGACGAAGTCGGCAACGTTTTACGTAACGACCGCAGCAAGGAAGGAGAAAACTGATGGCAGGAAATGAAAATTTACTGGTAGTAGAACATCTGAAACAGTACTTTCCGGTTGCCGGTACAAATAAAACCGTCAAAGCAGTTGACGATGTTAGCTTTTTCATCAAAAAGGGAGAGACCTTCGGCCTTGTAGGTGAATCCGGATGCGGTAAAACCACAACCGGCCGGTCCATTCTTCGTCTTACAGAACCGACCTCCGGTAAGATTACATACGATGGCGAAGTAATCTATGATTCTTCGACAAATACCAAGGTCAATATGCTTCCATACCGCAGAAAGATGCAGATCGTATTCCAGGATCCATATGCCTCCCTCGATCCGCGTATGACTGTCGGCGATATCGTCGGTGAAGCATTGGACATTCACAAGCTGTACAGCACAAAAGCAGAGCGGAGAGAGCGTATTTTGTCTCTTCTTTCTACCGTTGGTCTGAACTCAGAACATGCCAACCGCTATCCGCACGAATTCTCCGGCGGACAGCGTCAAAGAATCGGTATTGCCCGCGCTCTTGCAGTAAATCCAGAATTCATCGTATGTGACGAGCCGGTATCTGCACTGGATGTTTCCATTCAGGCACAGGTTGTAAATATGTTTGAGGATCTCCAGAAAAAGATGGGCCTGACCTACCTTTTCATCGCCCATGATCTTTCCGTTGTCAATCATATTTCCGATCGCATCGGTGTTATGTATCTTGGACACATGGTTGAAATGGCCGATTCGGATGAATTGATTTTCCATTCCATGCATCCATACACCAGATCTCTGATTTCTGCAATTCCGATTGCAGATCCGAAGACAGCAAGAGAGTCCAAGCGAATTATTCTGAACGGCGACGTTCCATCTCCGGTAAATCCGCCATCCGGATGCCCATTCCGTACACGTTGCCCATACGCCGACGCACAGTGTGCCGCTGAAACTCCTGCATTTAAGGAAGTCAAACCGGGCCATTTTGCAGCTTGTCATCATCTAGACAAACTGAACTAAAATTTATATAATGACTTCAACGCGCCTATGCGTTAAAGAATTTATAATTTCATCCAAAAGCACGATGTAAAAAGGCTTTACAATTTTTAGGAGGAAAGTTATGAAAAAGAAAATTGCATTTGTTCTTGCAACTGCAATGGCTGCATCCCTTGCGCTTTCAGCCTGCGGTTCATCAAACGCACCTGCAGCTTCTGGCTCCGGAAATTCTGCCGAGTCTGTAACTGCACAAGACACATCTACCGGCGATTCCAATACCGTTGATGTTCAGATCGGACCTTCACCGGAAACCATTGACCCGGCATTAAATTCTGCCGTTGATGGTGCAAACATGATTATTCATGCATTTGAGGGCCTTCTTAAATTTGACAAGGACAACAATATCGTAGCCGGCCTTGCCGAGTCTTGGGAGGAGTCCGATGACGGTTTGACATGGACCTTCCATTTGAGAAAGAATCTTAAGTGGTCTGACGGTTCTCCACTTACCGCAAAGGATTTCGTTTATTCCTGGAAGAGAGTTGCAGATCCTGCAACAGCAGCTCCTTACGGCTATGATCTTCTGAACATTGTCGTAGGTTTTGAAGATGCTTCCAAGGGCAATCTCGATGCTCTTGGTGTTGAAGCACCGGATGATGATACTTTCGTAGTACATCTTTCCAGCCCTTGCATCTACTTTGACAAGATCGCAGCATTCCCTGTTCTTGTACCGGTACAGCAGGCAACTATTGAAGCGGCCGGCGATGGCTGGACCACAGACCCGTCTACATATATCACCGATGGCCCATACTACATGACAGAGTATACAGACGGATCACAGATCGTTTTCACAAAGAACCCGAATTATTGGGATGCAGAGCACATCACCTTCGATAAGATCGTATGGCACCTGATTGAGGATGCAAATACCTCTTACACCGCCTATAATCAGGGTGAGCTGGATCTCATCAAGGATGTTCCTACTGAAGAGATTCCTACTCTGAAAGACAATTCCGAATTCCATGTAGAGCCACTCATGGGCACTTACTACGTAACCTTTAATACAAAGAAAGCCCCGTTCGACAAGAAGGAAGTCCGTGAGGCACTTTCTCTTGCAATTGATCGTAACTATGTTGCAAATACCATCATGCAGGGTACCTTCTCACCGGCTACAAACTTTGTAGGTCCTGGTGTTTCCGATGAAGCTGCTGGTTCTTCTTACGCAGAAGTTACCACAAAGACCTATGGTGATCACTTCAACTCATCCGATTATCAGGCAGACCTTGAAAAGGCCAAGAAGCTTCTTGCTGATGCCGGTTATCCGAACGGTGAAGGTTTCCCAACCTTTGAGTATCTTACCAACGATGCCGGTTACCACAAGGCCGTTGCCGAGTATCTCCAGTCTGCATGGGCTCAGCTTGGTATCACAATGAATGTCAACATTCAGGAGTGGAAGACGGTTACAGCAGACAGACGTTCCGGTAACTTTGATGTTGCCCGTAACGGATGGGTATATGACTGGGATGATCCTTCCAACATGATCAACCTTCTTGAAACCAACAACGGTAACAACGATGGTAAGTATTCTTCTGCAGAGTTTGACTCTCTGGTAGATCAGGCTCGTTCCACTGCTGACAGAAAACAGCATTATGATCTTCTTCATAAGGCTGAGCAGGTTGTTCTGAACGATGCTGCTATGGCTCCGGTTGCTTACTACAATGAGTTCTGGCTTCAGAAGTCCAACCTCAAGAATACATGGCATTCACCTTACGGCTACTGGTACCTTATGTACGGTTCCAAGGGCTAAGGAATTAAAAACCAATATTAACTTTTGAAAAAGCTCCGCGACGCATTGTCGCGGGCTTTTTTCTATGATAAAATGTTGAAGAAAATTAGACCCGTTATTTTGGAGGTTTTTAAATGTCTCAAAATCGTAGAGTCATGCTGAAGCTGTCCGGTGAAGCACTGGCCGGTGAAAAGCATTTTGGATTTGATGATGATACCATCCGTTCTGTCGCTAAGGAAGTGAAAACTGCCGTAGACGCCGGTGTACAGATTGCTATCGTCATCGGTGGCGGCAATTTCTGGAGAGGGCGGCAGTCCGAAACCGTTGATCGCTACAAAGCCGATCAGGTTGGTATTCTTGCAACTGTTATGAACTGCATCTATGTTTCTGAGCTTTTCCGTGCAGAGGGTATGAAAACCAGAATCATGTCTTCGATAGCCATTGGCGATATGGCAGAACTGTTTAATAAAGATGCTGCAACCGAAGCCTTGCAGAGCGGCAGTGTTGTTTTTTGTGCCGGAGGAACCGGACATCCTTATTTCTCAACCGATACCGGTGTCGTTCTCCGCGCTGTTGAGCTGGAGTGCGATGAAATCCTTCTTGCAAAGGCAATCGATGGTGTATATGACTCGGATCCGAAAAAGAATCCGAACGCAAAAAAATATGATACCATTCGCATTCAGGATGTTGTCGATCAGCGTTTAGGTGTGATTGATTTACCGGCATCCGTAATCTGTATGGAAAATCATATGCCTCTTGCAATTTTCTCATTAAACGAGGAAAATGGTATTTCCAATGCCTTAAAGGGTATTATCAACGGTACCAGAGTCACTGCAGACTGACCGTTTACATTATTCTAAAACTTATGCCCGGTTCACTCGGGATTCAACAGAGGAGGAAATCCACTATGGATGATCAGTTTACTATTTATATCGAAAAAATGCATAAGACACATGATAATCTCATGTCTGAGCTTGCTACCATTCGTGCAGGCCGTGCAAATCCACATGTACTTGACCGTATCATGGTAGATTATTACGGTACACCGACACCACTTCAGCAGGTTGGAAATATCTCTGTACCGGAAGCCAGAATCATTGTAATTCAGCCTTGGGATAAGTCCATGCTGAAGGAAATCGAAAAGGCCATCAACATGTCTGAGCTTGGTATCAACCCGACAAATGACGGTACAGTAATTCGTCTGGTATTCCCTGAGCTCACAGAGGAGAGACGTAAGGAACTCACAAAGGATGTTAAAA
>AUXO010283218.1_pt1 | contig 14298 bp, 7 predicted proteins | sample 768731 | NCBI WGS metagenome assembly AUXO01 (sample SAMN02715735, study PRJNA202380) | gut metagenome | biome: sheep rumen | host: Ovis aries | place: New Zealand: Palmerston North | reverse complement strand
TTGGCCCACATTTTATACTCATCATCTGCGGCAGCCTTAATCTTCTTAATAGTAGGAGCTGTTCCCTTAGGAAGCTTCTCGTATACCTGCCACATCTCCATCTTGGTACGAAGCTCATTATTCTCCATGAGATCCTTATCTCGACGAAGCTGAGCCTTAAGTGGATTTACAAATTCCAGACATCTGGCATATATCTGATGAACCTTCTTGGACTTATCATCTGTATTGTCAGCGGTCTCCATAGCTCTTACCATGGCATGACCATTCATATATTCATTGAATTTGTTATATAGAGCCTCTTCCTTAGCGATTAGCTCTCGGGTATATCCATTACCCTTCTTGAAATCACTGGTTCCCAGAGCAAATTCACGTTCTACTTCCTTGAGTTCCAGATTAAGCTCCAGTGCTTCCTTGATAAATTCATCGAAGAATTTCTTATCTACCTCATCTCCAGCATCTCTCAGAAGTGGTTCCATCTGAGTCCTAATCTTCTCGACTACGACTTCATAGGCCCCCTTCTTCTCCATGAGCTTACGGAATTTCTCCTCCATCTCATCGAAGCTCATATCTCCATTAATACCAGCCAGACTGAGAGTACGTGACATAGTACGTGTATACTTATCCTTAACTGCCTGCTCCTCACGCATAAGTCTGTTAGGATCATGCTCAGCCATATCCTGGAATTCCTCATTTAGCAGGATATCCTCAACCATATCCTCTGTAACGAATCTAAATTCGTTAGTTCCAAATATCTTCTTAACAGCCACATCAAGCTGAGCCTGATGAACTATCTCGCGATCCTTGTCAATTACCCTGTCACGTTCAGCCTTAATGCGGTTATTCTCAAATATAATTCCAGCAAATAGAGCCATCTTCACGATACTCTCTATTTTCTTCTTCCTCTCGTCGTCCTCAGCCTGATTTATCTGGTCCTCGTACTCGAGCTTCACACCCTTAACGTAGTTAAGCTGCTGAGTGGCATTTCCTATCTCATTCTTAAGACGAGTTATCTCCTCTGGATTAGTCTCCTTATCAAGCCTATACTGGAGCTCATAGATGCGATCATTAACCTGGTTAATGGAGCTATCTATCATCTCTAGAGCACTCTTCTTCTCTTCCTTCTCTTTGTTATCACCCATAGTGACTTCCTCCCACAATATAACTCTAAATCACTTCCAAGCCTCACTAATAATGAAATCCTCTAGTATCTCACTATCCAGCTTGCCCTCCTGGCACATCTCTCTAAGTATGCCAAATGTCTTCTCAGCCGGAAGTGGTGGCTTATATGGTCTATCCTCTGCTGTTAGTGCATCATATATATCTATGATGGTTAGCAGCCTGGTCTCCCAGGTCAGGTCATCCGCCCCAATTTCATTAGGATAGCCACTGCCATCAAGGAATTCATGATGACCACCTGCCCACTTAGGTACATCCTTATATGGTCCCTCTAACCCCAGGTCCTTAAGCATATCATATGTATGTACCACATGTGACTGTATGTGTCTACGTTCCTCAGCTGTAAGAGTACCTCTACTCACTGTAAGAGCTTCTCTCTCATACTCTCCCAGAAGTGGAACGGTATCTCCAGATGATGTCAGACATGGTATATCGGCTAAATCATTAACACGACTTATCATCTCATCATCTGCCAGTCCTCTTGTATTTATTGATAATATGTAGTCCATTGCAGACTCTATATTATTAATCCTATTTCTAGCCTCCTGACATAGCTCGGCGTCATCCGGATTTTCAGCCATTTTCAGCTTCTCGCATACTATGGCAAGCTCTGTTCTGTGCCTTAAATCCTTCTCTGCATCACCTAGTCTGGTAGGCTTATCCATTAGCTCCATAGATATTAGAAGCTTACCTACATCGTGCATCCACACACTTGCTAGAAATGGTTCTCTCTTAGATGGATCAATTGGTCGTCCCTCTCTCTCGAGATAATCAAGATAATTCGTAGCATACCTAACCATATTCTTAGTGTGGTTTGCATTATAATGTGATCTCTTATCGATGGCATTTACCATCATCTTCACAAATCTATCTATGAATTCAATCAGCTTATTAGTTAAGTATTCATTCTTCCTGGCGAGCTCCATTAGCTCTGTAACCTCACTGAATACAACTATAGCTGCTATATTTTCGTCTCTATTACTAAGTGGAGACACGACAAGACGGAGAAAGTGCTTAGTGCCATTTCTGTAAAATGGCACTAATTTGCTCACTCTCTCCTTACTAAATACTGCGTCTATTATACATTCGAAGAAGTCATCATTCTCGTCGCCCTCGCTTATCAGCTCAGACATCTTCCTGCCGGTCAGCTCTTCTCTCTCCCCAATTAACCCAGACGCTATACTATTCTCCATTCGGATAATTCCATCATAGCCAATGATACATATACCGTCTGTTGTGCTTTCCAGCAGGTTGTCAAATATTGCTATATCAGCAGTATCCATGTCATCTCCTTACATTCCAGGGGCCTTCTTGCCTGCATTTGGATCCTTCTTCTTAAGTTCTGCATTTGGATCCTTCTTCTTGATGACAGGCGCCTTCTTCTTACCTGCCATCTTCTGAATTTCAGCCTTGTAAGCCTTATCTATATCCTCATTAGTTACAGCCTTGCTAGGATCTACCAAGCCATTTATAACGATATCCTTGGTAACATTTGTAGACTTAATCTTAGCAATCTCACTCATTTTAGGCTCTGTTGACTTATCCAGTCTCTTCATTGCCATACTTAATGTCTCGCCTGGCTTAAGCTTTAGATCCCCAGCCTTCTTCAGCTGATCCATCCTATTCTGGTAATATAATGTACTGGCAACATTATCCTGAAGCATTTCCGCATCATTACCAACTGACGCTGCCATACTCTCTCTTGCCTCAGAGCATTTTGACACTTCCTCTTCGCACTTGGCTTTCATTTCCTCAGCCTTCTTATCTAGCTGGTTCTGGAACATTTCCTGGCGCATATTCTGAACATCAGTCATTATCTTATCAGCTAATTTGGTTCTGTATTGATCCTCTTTATCATAATAGTCGTCTTCTCCGACCTTCTTGCCTGTCTTCTCGTCTACCTTAGCATTCTCGAAGCGCTTCTCTCTCTGCTCCATCTTATGCTCTTTGTATTCCTTCGACGCTCTATAAGCCTTGAGAGACAGTCTATCATATATTTCCATTTCCTCAGCTGTAAGATTAGTTCTGCCGCGAATCTGTTCCATAAATGTATCTAGTTCCTCAAGAGATTTCATCATTTTCTTGAATTGAGGGGACTTCTTAACACTTGTGTTCGCTTTCTTGCACATGTATTTAAGCTTCTTAACATCCTTAAACTGAGTTTCGGTTAAGTCATTCTTGATTTCCGAATCCTGATAACCTCTATCAGGCGAGCTTCTGTCCTTTAATACATCCTCAACTGTTTTGATTTGCTTAATCTTTCTACCATTCACTTCAGGTAGATCCTTCTTGCCCTCACGTATTTCCTTCTGCTCGGCCTCGAACTTAGCTCTCTCCGCGTCCAGAGCCTCCTTCTCTTTCCTGAGCCTCTCCTTCTCGGCCTCGAAATTCGCTATGGTTTTCTCCAGATCCTGTGGATCTATCAGATTCTCCAGGTCATCCTCATTCTCATCTCCGTCTCCAGCATTAGAGGATGGGTTATTATTGGCCTCATAGCTGAAATCACCATCATTCTTGGCTCTCTCTTCATTGATATTGAGATTTTCTAAATCATCCTCAATATCTCCCCCCTGAGGATTATTTTTAGCTTCTTTCTCCGGTTTCGGCTCATTCTCTGGCTTCGCCTCGTTCTCAGCCTTTGCTTCAGCCTCTGGCTGCTTCATTCCAACCTTAATCATAGCATCATCTACGAATCTACTAGCACCACCGAATGGATCCTGACTTATTTCCTGCATCAGATTCTCACTGTAATTCTCCGAAAACATAGCCTTAAGCTGTGGATTATAATCAATTATATTTATAGCCTCTCCTAAGTAAGCACCAATCAGGGCTTGCTTAGTTAGAAGCTGCTGTGGACTAACACTATAATCTATAGTATCTAGTTCATTCCTGGCAGAATTAAGCAGATACTTGAATTTCTCCTCAGGTGTAGGAGGAACGGTAGCATAGTTATAGACATCATTAGCATTCTCATTGGTAATCCACTCAAATGGATTAACGGCTACATTCGGGTCATTCTGACCCTGACCGCCCTGACCCTGCTGTCCACCCTGGCCATTATCACCAGAAGGAAACATGTCCATTTCTAAATCGTTATTATCCTTCATAATTATTACCTCTCTCTATATACTGTAAGGTTATATATACAGTATACAGTGTAATGCGCAACAAAAGCGTAACAAATATTATGATGTAGGTGTCAAAAGTACCTTTTGACACCATATGAATTTACAATTTTTTTATATATGTGAAGCTAAGCATGGTTCTATCATCGAATTGTGGGACGCCCTCTTCGAAAGCATCCGCTCTCTTAATCATAGCTTCTACCAGTTCCTCATTAGTTGCATCCTTATGAGCATTAAGAGTTTCAAGTATATTGTCTAAGCCGAAGCGTTCGCCACTGGCAGACTTAGCTTCATTTAGACCGTCTGTATATAGGAATATTCTGTCTCCAGGATTAATATCGAATTCATAATCCTTGAATCTGGCACCAGGAATAAATCCAATAGGTGGACCGTGACGGGAGGTCTTATCTACGAAGTAATCCTCTCCACCCTTCATAATTGCCGGATAATCATGACCTGCATTACATACATTTACATGTCCTGTGCTTAGGTCGATTATTGCCATCCATACTGTTACGAACATTCCCTCGCTATTCTTCTCAGCAATCACGTCATCTACATATTTAATGATTTCGGCTGCATTTCCACCCATCTTGGCACGGGCTCTGATAAGTGTCATGGATATAGCCATGAAGAATGCAGCTCCTGCACCCTTATCGGATACATCTGCTATTAGAATCACCAGATGATTATCATCTAGCATATAGTAATCATAGAAGTCTCCGCCAACCTCTCTGGCAGGATTCATGCTGGCATAGACATCGAAGCAGTCCTTGTCAGCCAGGAACTCTTCTCTCTTAGGAAGCATTCCCTTCTGGATATTAGCAGCAAGCTCGAGCTCTACATCCAGACGCTCCTTCTCACTAGTGAACCTCGTAATATCCTCTATATTCTTAACTGTGTCTGACTCCATCTTATCAATGGATACAGCCAGCGCTCTTACTTCCTTAACAGGAGAAGCAATCTCACTTAGAAGAGACTCCTCCGGAAGTGTATTCTCCTCTGCAAATCTATCTGTCTCTGTAGCTATAACCTTAACAGGATTAATCAGCTTCTTACGTAGTACCCTGCCTACTATAAGCAAACTAATAATAAGTAATACTATTGCGAGACCAGATACGCCCTGAATGAAGCTCCTTCTGGCATCAACCAGATCCTGCAGCTCTCTCTGTACACACATAATAGCTGTAACATTACCATTACTATCCTTGATAGGTACAAGTGCTGTGATATGAGGATTGGCCCCATTCAGATTGAACTCTCTTAGAACTATCTCGCGATCCGAGCCCTTCTCTATAATATTTTTATATGCCTCGGCATAATCATTTGAGTTGATATCCTCAACATGTCCCAGCTCCCACTCTGTGAAGGGACTATTATCATTCAGACAATTAAATATGGAAGTATATGACTGATAGTCATCAGATGGTTTAATAACATAGATAACAGACATACCCATATTGTTGCAGAAACTTGTAAGTCTCTGCTTCGTAGTAGCATATGACTCGAACTTACTGCCAACCTCTTCCTCTGTTGAAGCCAGATAATCATCTATGCTGTCTCCGTCTACAACCTCTGCGGAGAAGCGTGCTATACGATAAACAGAATCGTTATATTCATTTGTAAATGATTGGGTAAATGCATAGGAGCCAATAAGTATTACTATTACAGCAAATAAAACTGTAAGGGCTATAACAATGCCATTTACGAAGGTATATAGACTAAACCCTTTCTTACTCTTATTATCCAATTAATCCTCCAGGTTCTATGCAAGATTCTTCTTGATTGTCAGTACATTCTTACCATCTCTATACTCATAATCTACTGAGTCCATGGTATTCTTAACCAGGTGTATTCCAAAACCACCCTCTTGCTCCATAAACATAGCACCAGAGGTATCTGCGTCTTCCTTAGCAAGTGGATCAAATGGCTTGCCTGAATCCAGGAACTGAATAGTTACAGAAAGCGGATTCTCTGTTACATCACATCTAATCTCAGCCTTACCTACTTCAGGACTATAGGCATAGGAAATAATATTAACAAATATCTCCTCTACTGCCAGTCTAATCTGAAACATAGGCTTCTTCTCGCAGCCATATACCTCCAGCTTGTCACTAATAAAATCCTGTACCGGGTCCATAGCATCGTCTACGGCATCAATGATTATTGATTTTCCATCTTCGCTTATCTTATATTCTAAATCACCCATTTTTGACCCCCTCGTCAATTAAGTATTTGTAAACTAATTATTAATCTACTGACCAGTCGATATCGCCCATCTCTTCAGCTGTAATCTCATCTTCATCTTCTTCATCTATATCTGTCTTAGACTTCTTCTTAGATGGCTTCTCAGGCTCGATGTATTCCTCGCCATTTAGCTCAGCCTCAAGCTTACGCCTCTCTCGTTCAAGCTTCTCCAGCTTACGACGAGCTCTCTTCTCCTTACGACTTAGTCCCTCTTCCTCTGGATGCTCTTCCTGCTTCTCAGGAGTATCCATAGCGAAGAAGTCCTCTACAGTATCCACTTCCTCTTCAGGTTCACCGTCTCTACTCTTCTTCTTACGCTTAAATAGTTTGAAGCTCTTAATAGCTGCAATCTTCTCTTCCTTCGGCTTATTGCGGAATTCATCAATACGTGTAGTGAGATCCTTTTTATCAATAATTCGAGTCAGGCTGTCACTAGTTGCTTTATCGAATTTAAGCACAGCAAGTCTTACGGCCACACGGGCGGTAAGACTTCTAGGTGTAAAAACTGACAATGTCAGCTCTTTATCTTCATTTTCATAGAATGCTATAACTACAGGGTAGAATACGTAGGTCTTAATCAGACAGCTGGCAGCATCTGGATTGCAATGAAGGTTGATTCCTCGACCTATAGTAGACATCGCCGTTTTAGCTCTGTAGACTGCCTTCGTATTATTCTCTGAGTCTGTATTATATTTGAAGTGCTTAGTTGTGAGTCCCCATAATCTGAGGTTCTGGCTTCCATCAGGAACTCCCCAGAGCGGGAATCTAAGCTCGGAGGTCGTCGTGAAGTGACCATCCTTATCAATCACTATGCGGTTTAGAAGCACATCACGTGCTTCTAACATCATAGGGTCTTTTTTCTTCTTAGACAACTTCTTTGTCTCCTTATTTGTGATTTTCTCTATCTAAATCATCTTCGAACTCTTATTCGCCTTCATCAGTAGAAGAATTATCACTCTCAGCTGTATCAACTGTCAGATTGATAGTGTACTTCATATCTTCTGCTTCAGTTGGAATGATTTCGATTCTATATAACTTCGGACTACCCGAATCATTAACAGGTGTTGTAAAGTTAAAACTACCATTAGCTGTATCACTTGTTACTGTTTCATTTGTGACTTCTGTTGATTCACTACCAACCAGCGCGTATGCTCTGACACTAAAGCCTGCAGTAGATCCCGTAACAGCCATAACGCCAGATATTACATCATTACTCTTACCATTAACAGTTGCTACTTTATCCGTAAATGTAATTGGGCCTACATCTGTCATACTTGCACTACATGTTACATCAAGAGGAGCCTTCTTTTCGTCACTCTTAACTGTCAGATTGATAGTATACTTCAAATCTTCTCCTTCAGTTGGAATGATTTCAATCTTGTATATCTTCAGTTCTCCTGAATCATTAACAGGTGTTGTGAAGCTGAAACCACTCTTGGCTGTATCATACGCTACCGTATCATTTGTAACTTCTACCGGTGCGGAACCTACCATCTCATATGCTCTAACCTTGAAGCCTGCGGTGGAGCCCATAACCGCCATAACACCAGTTATAACGTCGTTACTCTTACCAACAACTGTTACTTCACTATCCTCAAATGTAAGTGCTCCAACATCTGTCATGCTTGCACTACACGTTACATTCAGATCAACCAGTCTGATAATACCACCATTCTCGATGCCCTTGAAGGTCTGATCAATATTACGCTCGAAGTGTGCATCCCGGTCAAATCCAACTTCCATATATAGCTTGGATATTGACCAGCTGGCATTCAGACTAGCAAGCACCTGAGTACTTAGTGAGTTAGTATCCTTAACCTGATCATCTGATAATTCGGTTACATCAACTTCCTCAACCTTGGTCTCCTCTGCCTCTGGAGTTGATTCATCGGCTGCATCCTCAATTGCATTATATGGAAGAACCTTAACCGATAGAATCTGTAGCTTCTTATTAAGCTCTGGCAGGAATACCTTCACTGTCTGATCATAGCCTGTAAAGAACTGTCTCTTATTAATAGTCTCCTCCTGCTCATCTGTAGTTAGTTCATCATTTATTGTTGTTTCTCCAGCCTGCTTATTTAGTTCTGGCTGAATATATCTGGTAATATCTACGAACTTCTTGGTCTTAATCCCATCAGCATCTGTACGATATGTAAATACCATGCTTACTGCTGAATCTGTACCGCTCTCTGCATTCTTCATAGCATCGGATGTCGTAAATGTTACTGAAACTGGTGCAACTGCACCCTCACCATTCAGTTCATGTGAAGTAGCTTTATGTGGTGTAAGTCTGTCGCTAAGTGCATACGTCTCAGCAAATGCTGTATAGCTTCTCTTAGTTCTCTTAAGAGTCTTCTTAGCTCCAGTAGATGTATCCAGTTCTCTATCCTCAGCCTTAACTGAATATACCTCAGCTGCTGCTGCATCTATATTACCCTTGAGCTCACCGTAGCCTGCTATTGTATAGCCTGTAATCTCCTTAACATATGGAACCTCAAATTTGAGCTCTGCGAAGAGTCCCTCGCTTATCTCCTGATATCCCTGATCAGTCAGATATACATATGGGGACTGATATTCCTGCTTACCATCATCTATAGTAGATGTATAAGTGAATGAAACTGCAACATCTCTAGCCTCCTGAACCAGTCCCTGTTCAGGTGTTCCAGGTCCAAATTGAATTGCAAGTCTCTCTTCAGTAATATCTATCAGAGATTCATCTACTGCATAATCAGCTGAAGCACCTCTGACTCCACTCTGCTCTCCAAAGTAATATGGATATGTTCCTACTACTGTGTTACCTCTCATATGCTGTACTATAGCTTTATCAAATACAACATTTGAATTAACGCATCTCGCTACCAGCTCTGATGGAAGTACCATGTTATTAGTAGGAAGTCCCTTATAGTAGTATACATTTCTTCCAAGTCCATCAGTTATACCTGCCAGATTATTCTGTGACTGAGTCATATACTGTGAATATGGAATGAAGTACTTGAATCTGAGCAGGTCTACCTGAGCGCCTGTATCATTCTTGGATCCAAGTGTAGGATATATGTATACGTTAATCTTGTCATCGTTATTCTCTGGGAGTCTTGAAACAGGTGTAGCCCATGTCTGAGACTTCCACTCTATCTTATTAGTAAATGTAATAGGTTCAATTGGTGTAGCCATTCCAACAGGCAGATCAGTACCAACTGTCTTATCTCCATCCTGTGTACACAGCTTCTTAACTGTCATATTCCTATACAGCTCATCATTAGCATTCTTCTGGATAGCTCCATCCTCGATTACCTGAGATAAGCTTATCTTACCCATATCCCATCTACATGCTTTGTCAGTTACATTCGTAACAGTAAATTCTATACTGTTGATTGAACCCAGGTCTGCAATGGCAGGCAGAATAAATCTGTCAGTGTGATATGGTCTCATCATATACTTAGGATTAGTTCTATATCCCGAACCATCTGCGGATACCACTTCATCATCCGGGTTCGTCGCCCCCTCAACCGTAGTTGCCGAGATGCCCTGATATTGTGCCATAAGCTTTGCTACATCGCACTCTATATCCTTGACGATTCCATCTGAGGCTCGAGTATAGTAAATCTTAGCCTTGATATTACCTGTGAAGTATCCGAAGTCACCATCCCATGGAAGATACGGAATCTCGCACAGAATCTTAACTCGGCTCTCCTTATAGGATCTCTCGAATTCCTTGGCTATTTCCTCTTGAGTTCTGGCCTGACGGCTTCTAAGCGATGATGTCTCACCCTCATCATGATAATCTATCTCTATCCAACCAATATCGTTGAATACATATGATAAGTAGCTTCCGCCATTAGTACTCTCTGATACTGTAATACTCTTAATATTCAGCTTATCATATGGATCAGCATCGGATGCTACATCCTCTGGGATAATTCTAATCTTATTAACCTCTCCATAATCCTGGTTGGTTGATATATAGAATACCTCCGTCATATTAGACCTGAAACCATCACTGGTTATCTGCTGATTTGCCAGTACATATCCGCTTCGACCATTTTCAAATACCAGCTGGAAGTAGAAGTGGTTCTTAGAACCCGCATTTCCATTACCTGAGTCATGTGCATCGTCCGGTGCAACTTCAACTGCTATCTCATAAGTCTTACGCTTCTTGAAGAATCCCCAGTTAACCTGTGTCTGTTCATGGGTCATGGAGTACATAACCTTGCTATAGTCTATCTTTCTGACATCCAATGTCTTCTCAGAATTAAATGAAATAGTATATGTATCATTTCCAAAGAATAATTGATTCTCAAACTTAGAATACTCAATATTCTCCAGCTCTCTATATGTAGGATTGCCCTCCTTATCCAGAACTGGCTTACCATCTTCGTCTAATATCTTCTCTTTAACTTTCTTACCGTTAGCTCCTACTTCATTTCCATTCTCATCATAAACGAGAGGAATGGATGTTCTCAGATTGAAGAGCTCTGCAGCAACAGCATCTCTCTGAAGGAAGAAATTAGATCTAACCCCAGCCTGCTCATATGGAGTATTATAGGCTCTTCGAGATTTATAACTCTCCAGATAAGAGATAACCAGGTTATCCATTATCCATTCATCTTCACCATCTACGGTAATCTCGACTCCTGTGAAGTCTCTTACATCTTCAATGGTTGCTACGAAGCTAATCTTACCTCCCGCTACTAGTCCAGATTCCAATACGAAATCCTTATCATTAGCAGTAGGCCACTTACCCATATACTTGGATGCTTCTTCCTTGACATGGTATACAGGTGTTTTCTCATCATAATCAGGATCCTCCATAGTTGAATAGTGAATCTTGATACCTATATCACTTTCTGTAGCTCCAGTCTGCGAATCATTTGTATATAATGTAATTAGATACTTATCTCCACCAGCAGGGCCTGCCACAACTGAATTACCCTTCGTATAAGGCTTCATTGACAGCTTATCAGTACTGTTAGGATAAATCTTACGTCCATCATCACCAGCTATTGTATAGTAATAGATAGGATCTGAATTCTCGAATGTGTATTGAACAGTGGCTCCAGCTACCTGCTGATTATTAATATCAGTACCACCCTGTATATATGGCATACAACCACCCTTGTAGAGTGATATACCAGACAAACTTATATCATCTGTCGCGCCTGTTGTTGAAACACTGCTGCCTCTCTTGCCTCCTGATGAAGAAAGTGTTACTCCCTTATTAGAGATCTCCTTACGTGCATTATTTCCTGTATAAATAACGGTTTCGCCAATTACGGAAGCAAATTCAGGTAGAAGCCCCTGGAATGCTATCGTGTCTCCACGCTGTGCGAAGCCCATAATCTTGTCATTAGGATTAGTGTTCTTAAGAGTAGCATAGCTATTAAGTATCACTGGAAGCAGGACCTTTCTGGTCCAGCCATGTGTATCCTGATACTGAAGCTCTACTGCCAGATCCTCAACTATTCCATCATAGGAACTAACTGTCTTGGCATCTGAATTCACAAATGCTTCGATACCACCCTCAAATCTATCGGTAAAATCTAATCTTAAGGAATAAACCGAATCGTTGATTGCAAAATCCCTCTTCTGGGTATTAGCAGGATAATTAGTGATAGATGCCTTAATATAATTACCACCTACACTGTACATCTTATCCGAACCTGATGTATTAAAAGTAAGCTGCTCACCCTTATTCTTCTTATTCATCTCAGCTACCATGTAACCCTTGAAGTCGAAGAACTTACCACCAGATACCAGTCCATATTCCTCGTAGCCTCTATATTCATCAACCTTATAGAGTGCCATACCCTGTGGAGTCCACTGCCCTCTCTCAAGATATACATCAATCTTTTGGACAGAAGCAATCACATCACTAGCCTCAAATACAAATGATTGAACTGTAAATGGATCAAGTGGCTTCTCAGCAGCCGGATTATCCTTATAACCAACTGATGTTGCAAGCTGCTTAGTTCCATTGTTATATATGCTCTGATTTTTTGAGTAATATAGAAGAAGTCTCTCGGTTTTGTCGGCTCCATCAACATTTGGGAATATATATTCCTGCTTGGATACGCCATTCTTATTTTTGTACTTAATACAATAATAGAGAACTGTTTCACCACCACTAGCACCAGTTGCAAGTGTCAGACAATAGGTTTTATCTGTTCCCTTGTAGCTACTCTTAACTGCCCATTTCTCGAGTCCCTTATTCTGAGAAAAAGCAGGCACTGTGGTATCTGCAGTTACAGAATATCTATCCGCATCCAAATCCTCCTCTATCGCAGCATCACCTGGAGTAGTTGTACTATAACTTGAAGAATATGATGAAGCATTCCCTAAATTAAATGACGGCAGCGAGTCTGATGATGAAGCAGAATATGCAGCACTAGTACCAGCCATATCAGCTTCCTTAGCACTTACAGGTACAGTAGGCACTAGAGATACAAATATGGATGTCGCCATCACTCCTGCTATAAATTTTGTAAATAATTCCTTCAATCTCATAACGAGTCACCTCTTCTGATATATGTCACAATATATTTATTTGTCCATCTTACCAAGCAGTATAGCAGTAGGTGGATAACAAAAGAGCAACAAACAATAAAATCTGTAGATTAGTTTCTGATATTTAATAATCCGGCCAGTCCGGTCATCTCGAAGACTTCCATTACGTTATCATTAACATTCGTAAGGGTTAGCTTGCCACCTTTCTGATGAAGCTTAACATATAGGTTTCTAATACTTCTAAGACCCGCACTGGATACATATTCCAGTTCCTTCATATTAAGAATAATATTGGTAAATCTGTCTGCCATTTGTGAGAATAGAGCATCCGCATCTCTGGCTGTTCTGGTATCCAGATCGCCAGACATAAGGAGTTCTCCAGTTTCTCCTCTAGCTACTAATTTGACATCCATGTATAGATTCCTCCTATGTGGTTACCTCTTCTTACGCTGTTCCTTGATGTATTCAGCTAGCTCCTCAAGTGTTACTTCGATTACATCTGAACCCATCTCGTTCATCTTCTCATCGAGGTCCATAGCAGCGTATTCATCAGCCGCCTCTGCTAGAAGCTCTGCGAACAGGAATGGTGCAGGCTCGTATTCCTCGCCCTCTTCCTCTCCGAATAAATCGTCGTCATCATCGAAGCTGAAGTCCATATCATCGTCTTCATAATCATCGTCTTCATCAAAATCGTCCAGACGAATACTACCAAGACCCGAGGCTTCCTCTTCTTCATCTTCGTCATCAGAGAAGCTTAGGTCATCCTCGAGATCCGAAGATGTATCACCGAAGTCGAAGTTCTCTTCCTTCTCATCTTCATCACCGAAGAGTAGATCATCCTCGAGATCCGAAGATGTATCACCGAAGTCGAAGTTCTCTTCCTCCTGCTTCTCCTCTTCTCTATTATCGAAAATACGTGTGACTAGAGGTTCCTCAGTAGTAGCAGCTCTAAGTGTCTCTTCGGTGGTACGTAGTCCAGCCCCGATAGAGATCCACTTAAGCTTATCTATGATTTCCTTCTCCATTTCTTCACGCATAGATGCTTTGAACTGTTCTAGCTTCTCATCCAGCTCTTCCTGCGAGAATACCTTGCCACCTGTATTATAGGTATTGTAATTATTATATGCTGCATCTGGTGGAGCAACCGACTCTCTTCCAAATGCCATATCATATTCCTTACGATTTACAACCTCTTCGGCAGCTATCAGCTTATCAACAGCACTCTGTCTATGAACAGGCTCAGCAGGCT
>AUXO012650347.1_pt1 | contig 14299 bp, 14 predicted proteins | sample 768731 | NCBI WGS metagenome assembly AUXO01 (sample SAMN02715735, study PRJNA202380) | gut metagenome | biome: sheep rumen | host: Ovis aries | place: New Zealand: Palmerston North | reverse complement strand
TAGCTCAGTTGGTTAGAGCATCTGACTGTTAATCAGGGGGTCCTAGGTTCAAGTCCTAGTTGGGGCGCCATGTATAATAACAAGGAGAAAATTATGGAAATTAAAGTAATGGCTGTATTTTGTAATAAGTCTGGTAATGAAATATACAAAAAAGATGTTTCTGATAGAATTAAAGAGTTAACAGGTTCGTTGAATAGTTTTTTAGAAATAAGAGATACCAGACCTTGTGAATACGAAAGTTTAGAAGATCAAGTTTGTGAAGAAATTGCAAATGATATAAGTTATGAACTCCAACTAGATGGAGAAGAAATAGATAGTAGTTATCTTGAAGCTATTTATTAGGTAAAAAGGTTATAATATCGGTCATAAATATTTTCAAAAAGCCAAATAGAAATATTTGTCCTATTAAATGGCTGGAAACGGTGTATTCATTTAATAGGTTGTGTCGCCCTGAACCGAGGCGTTAGCGGGTTCACCTTAAAGCAACCTTTTCTTTTTAATTAAAATGCCATCTTAGCTCAATTGGTAGAGCAACTGACTTGTAATCAGTAGGTTGTGAGTTCGATTCTTACAGGTGGCACCATTTAAGAGAAAATGAAATAAAATCGCATTTTATTAAAAAGTGTCAAGACTAAAAATTTTTTTAAAAAAGTCTTGACACTTTTTTTCTTCTATGATATAATATAGGTAGATAAATTTAAATGGAGAAAACATATATGGAAATAACAAGAAAAAAACTTTTTATCATTAGTTTAGTAATTTTAATTGTTGGCATTATTTGTATGGTTTGTACAAATCATGTCGTGTCCATGGATGCAAATGAAACGTATAAAAGATTTTCTGACAATTTTGTTAATTTGATGATTGGTGTATTTGGATTAGGCATGCTCCTGCAAATGATGGGTGGAATTGGTCTTGTATGTGTAGTCTGGGCCTTAGCTGAAGAACATATAAAGTTTAATATCTAAAAGAAGAAATCTTCGGAGAAGAAGAGTAATGGTTGATTTAAAAACAAAAGATGGTAAAGTTATTACTAAAGAAAATATTGAGAATACTATTAAGTCTTTGAAGTGGTGTTCTTTCAATTTAGGAAGACTAGATGAAGATTTAGAACCTAACACTTTTCCATATGCATTGAAAGTTTATATTGAAAATGCAATTGAAGTATTAGAAGCTTATGAAGAAAGAGGGTATTAATGAAATTTTATATCTCTTATTTTTATCAGATAAGGTTTTTTACACCAAATATGATTCCTGTTAGTACCGCTATGTGGGATCCTAAATGGTATAGAAGAAAAGTCCCAAATCTCGATAAAAACGGAGTTTTAATTGGATGTCGTGCTCCAATTTTAAATTTTCCATCAAATCTTTGGGAAGAATTAACTAAACATAATCAGGAATGCAGGAAAGATTGCCCTTTTTCTATTCCTTGTTTATTTATGAAAAAATATAAAGAATATCTTAATACTATAAACTTTGACGAATTCATAGAAAGTTTTCAAGAATTTTACAATAATTCAAATATGGAAAATCTTGTGTTCGTTTTAATTGTCCATGAAGCACCTTGGCGTAAATGCGCAGAAAGACCAGTTCTTCAAGAATGGTTTAAAGAACACGGGATAGAATTAAAAGAATGGGATAAAAATTTAGATAAAGATGAATAAGAAAGGAAGTAAAAATTATGATTATAACATTATTCTTAATTGTACTGTTTTTAACAGCATTAGTCCGTTGGATTTATGGTCATCGTCATAATGAAGATAGATATCATAATGAAGATAGATATGTTAGTTCTATAATGACTTCTATTTATGGCGGTTTGTTATTAATTCTATTTATTTTCTGTCTTGTTATTAATAGTGCGACTAAGATTGAAACAAAGTTCCAATCTTTGCATGATGGAATGGTAATATACCAAGATGAAAAAGAAATCTTAGATAGTTATTATATAATAATAGAAATGGTAGATGGTGAACGTACAGTGTTTTTTAAAAGTGATGTTACCAATGAGGTTATGTCCCTTCAAGATTTTTATGATATAACTGATACATATAATGATAAAGTTTATAAGTATATCTTTGAAATAAAATCTCAAAAATCAAAAAGAGAAAACCCTTGGATAAATTGGTTTGTATCGCCTGCATATGATTACATATCTAATGATGAGTTAACAAGATTAATCTTTACAGGCAATATGATTCATATAATATAAAAAATATTTTAGAAAAGAAAGAGGTAAAAATTATGATTCTTACATCAACTTATTTTGAAGTCAGTTTAGCTGTACTATCTGTAATAATAGCAATTTTTACTTTGATCTATCTTTTACATTGCATTTGTAGAGTTTTTGATGATGATACATATGAAAGAAAAAGATGGAATAAAGACAGATATTTATTTAATTATAGAAAAAAACATAAAAAATAAGAGGAACCAAAAAATGAAAGATACAATAATTAAAGTCGTTATAGAGAATTATGAAGAGGCAATAGAACTTGCAAAAATACAAAAAGAAAGAAAAAATGCTCCTAAGGGAAAAGATTATTGGGATGCTTATATAGATGGAGCTAATTTTTTATTCCAACATTTAAAATACGAATTCGATTTTAAGCCACAAGTAGACGAACCTACAGAAGAAGAAAAAGAAAAATACAAAGTAGATGGAGAATATCCTTTCGGTATATTGCGTTATCGTGGACAAGAGGTCCCAGTATATATAGATGATTATGGGCAACAAGAATATATATATTTTAATGGCAAATGTTATGGCGGAGGGGCTTATAATTTTGATTGTAGGATATATTTTACTAGTATAATTGACTATTTTTTAGATAAAGATAAAAACAATAAATAAAGATATTGATAAGCAAAAAATAAAAATATTGTTATTTTTTACTTGACAATATCTTTTTTTTATGCTATAATATATTATGAGAAGGAGGTTTTCTAAATGGCTGAAAATAAAACAACTAAAAAAGTAAAGACTTGTGAAAACTGTATTCATAACAGTTTAGGAATGTGCAAACTCATTAGAGAAAATTTTCTTGTTATGACTAGAGTTTTAGACAATGGAAGAGATGTTGGAGAACAATATCGACTAGAAAGTGCTATTACAATTACTGATGCAGCCAAGAAATTCTTCTGCTGCAATCAATGGAAAGAAAAAGAAATTAAGGAAGAAGAATAGGGGGGTGGATTATGAAAAAAGTGCCGACAGGATACAATGGTGTTAGCGCTTGGAGATTTGAATTTTCTCAAGAAGAAAAAGATTTTATTTATGATCAATATTATAACCATCACAAAGGAATTCAAACAATTGCAAAAAATTTTTCCGAATGTGGTAGCAGTACTATATATGGTTTATTTCATCAAATGGGATGGAAATGCCGAAATAATCGTGAGCAAGCATTAAAAAATACTTGTAATGAACACTATTTTGATGTTATTGATAATGAACATAAAGCATATTGGGTTGGTTTTTTCTATGCTGATGGCTATATTTGTGCAGGTAGTGAAAAAAACAAACAAAACAAAAGTATAGGTTTTTCTGTTAATGTTAAAGATAAGGAATTATTAGAAAAATTTAAAGAGGATATTGAATTTACTGGAGATATAAAATATTATACAACTACAACTACTTATGGAACTACTTCATATGGCAGAATAGTTATATCTTCTCCTCAACTAGCAGATGCGTTAATTGATAAAGGATGTTTTATAAAAAAGACCACTGTTTTGCAATTTCCGACTTCTGAACAAATTCCTTCACATTTAATTTGGGATTTTCTTCGTGGATACATAGATGGGGATGGTTCATATACTCGAGGTTGCATACGTATTTGTGGAACCCAAGAAGTATTAGAAGGAATTAAAAAATTAATTAATAGTGATGTAAAATTAACTCGTAAAAAAGATATTGCAAATAGAAAAATTAATAATTATAGTTTAACTATTTATAAAAAAGATTTTTTAAAAGAATGTTTTTATAACATGTATCATAATGCTAGTATTTTTTTATTACGTAAAAAACAAAAAGCAAAAGAAAATTATCAAAATCGTGGTTTGAGCTGGGAAAACGATATAGAATAAAAACTAAGAAAGGAAAAAATAATGAAATATATTAGTCTACATAACCACAGTCATTATTCTAATTTAAGATTCCCTGACTGTATTATTAAACCTAAGAATTTAATATATAAAGCTATTGACTTAGGATATGGTGGTATTGCATTAACCGATCATGCCTGTCTTTCAGGAGCAATGGATTGGCTTCAACTTCGTGACGAAATTAAAGAAAAATATCCCGATTTTAAAGTTATTTTTGGCAATGAAATATATTTAATAGATGAAAAAGATCTTCACAATACTAAAGATTATTACCATTTTATTTTAATTGCTAAAGATGAAATAGGATGGAAACAATTGAATTTACTTTCTGATATAAGTTGGAAACGTAGTTATATGGACCGTGGTCAACGTAGAGTTCCTACAACTTATCAAGATTTAGAACAAGTTGTAAAAACTAATCCTGGCCATCTTTTATGTTCTACTGCTTGTTTAGGCTCACAATTGGATAAAATGATTTTAGCCAATAATGTAGAAAATGTTAATAAATTTACTAGATGGTTAATAGAAGTTTTTGGTAAAGAAAATGTGGCATTAGAATTGCAACCTTCTGATTCTGACGAACAAATTATTGTTAATTCAGTTTTAGTAGGATTAGCAAAGCATTATGATTTAAAGTTTATTGTTACCACAGACAGTCATTATTTAAACAAAGAAGATTTTGAAATACATTCTGCTTTTATTAATAGTAAAGAAAATACAGATAGAGAGACTGAAAAATTTTATAGGTTCACTTATGTAATGTCTTTAGATGAAATAAGACAAAATTTAGCTTACAGCAATATTTCAAAAGAAGATATAGAAAATGCTATTAGTAATACAGAACTCTTTACTCAAAATATACAAGAATTTGATTTTCGTCAATCTACTATTATTCCTGCCCCTGAATTACCAAGTTTCCAATTACAACATTTGTTAAAACCTTGGTATAACAAATATGAGCAAATCAAATATTATGCTTGTGAAAGTCAATACGAACAAGATCAATATTTAATATATTTAATTGAACAAGGAATTATTAATAAAAATATAGTTATTGATGAAGAAAAAGCTGAAAGAATCAATACAGAATTAGACGTTCTTCGCTATATAAGCGACGCTAATAATCAACCAATGAGTGGTTATTTGAATTTAGTTCGTAAAATTGAAGATTTAATTTGGGAAAATAGTGTTATTGGTATTTCTCGTGGTAGTGCCATGAGTTTCTATACAAATTTTTTGATTGATATTGTTCAGTCTAACCCATTAGAATATGATGTAAAATATTGGAGATTCTTAAATAAAGCAAGATCTGGTGCAGGGAATTACCCTGATGTTGATATTGACATAGCGGGGTCTAAAACCGAAGTGATTATGGATTCATTTAGAAACTATTTTGGTCAAGATAACGTTATTAATTGCATTACTTTTAAAAATGAAACTCTAAAAGCAGCAGTTCAAACAGCTTGTCGTGGACTTAATATTAACAATGATTTAGCTCAAGAATATTCTGCTATGGTTCCTATTTACAGAGGAAAAGTGTATACTTTAAAAGATTGTCTTGAAGGAAACGATGAGTTGGGATTTGAACCTCAACCTCAATTTATACAAAAACTTAAAGAATACCCTCGTTTATTTGAAACTGTTCAAAATATTGAGGGGTTGGTGAATGGTATGGGAATACATGCATCATGTGTTTACATTACTAAAAAACCTTATTATGAATATGTTTCAGGAATGAGAGCTCCTAATGGTACTTTAATTACGTGTCTTAATATGAATTCTTCTGATTTGTGTGGTATTTTAAAATTTGACTTACTTCGTACAGATGCGGAAGAAAAAATTATGAAATGTTTAGATTTATTATTACAACAAAAACAAATTGAATGGAAAGGCTCTCTTAAAAATACTTACATGCATTATTTACATCCAAGTAAAATGGTTTATAATGATCCACAAATGTGGAAAAACATGAATGACTGTAAGGTTACCGACCTGTTCCAATTTTTAGGTGCTGGTTCAGTTGGAGAGCATTGCTTGAAAGTAACTAAACCAGAAAATATTAAGCAAATGGGTGCAGCAAATGCTGTTATGAGATTACAAGCTGTTGAAGGGCAAGAACCTCCAATTGATCGTTTTGTTCGTTTCCGTAATGATATCAATGAATGGTATAAAGAAATGAATGATTGGGGTCTTCAAGAACATGAAGTAAAAATTCTAGAAAAATACTTAAAATATAAGTTTGGTTGTGCCGTTGAACAAGAAGATGTAATGCTTCTTTTAATGGACCCAGAAATCAGTAATTTTACTTTAAAACAAGCTGATGCAGCCCGTAAAACTATAGCAAAGAAAAAACTGAAACTAATTCCTCAATTGCAACAGGATTTTTATACGCAAAATCCTAATACTTCTAAAGCATTTTTGGATTATGTGTGGAAAAAAGCTGTAGAACCTCAACTCGGGTACAGTTTCTCCATCCCACATGACATAGGATATAGTTTAATTGCATGGCAAGAAGTAACTTTATTCTCAAAATTTAATCCACTTTTTTGGACTTGTAGTTGTTTATGTGTTAATGCTGGAAGTACAGGGTCATCTAATATAGAAGATGCCAGTGATGAATATGGAGACGAAGACGATTACGAGGAAACTTTTGATAGTGTTGAAGACAAGAAAAAGAAAACAATAGCGGCCGATTATAAAAAGATAGGAAAAGCTATTGGTAATATTCAAGTTCAAGGCGTTAAAATTACTCCTCCAGATATTAATCGTGCTTCAATCGACTTTATTCCAGATGTTGAAAATAATGCTATTATTTATGGTTTATTAGGTGTAAAAGATGTTAACGAAGATCTAATTAATCAAATTATCGCTAATAGACCATACACAAGCTCAATAGATTTTTATCAAAGAGTCCAACCAACAAATGTTCAAATGTTATCTTTAATTAAAGCGGGAGCTTTTGATGCTATTGATAATAAAAATCGTCTTACAATCATGACAGACTATTTAACTTTAAAGGCAAAAGAGAGTATTAAATTAAAAGATGCTATGACAGCTGCAAATATTGCTAAAGCGGTTAAAATGAAAATTTTGCCAGAAAATCTTTATAGTCTATTACGTTTATATAATTTTAACAAATGGATTGATAAATATCAATATAATAAACAAAGTCAAAGATATGAATTCGATGATGAAGATGTTATTCGTTTTTTTAATCTAAATTTAAAATATAAATTTAATGTAGCAAACAGTGATTTTTATGAAATGAATGGCAAGATTATGGTTGTCAAGAAGAAGATGACTGCTGTATATAAAGAATTGATTAAGCCTCTATTTGATTGGTTAAATTCTAAAGCTGGATGCCAAGCTTTCTATGAGGCAGAAATAAATGAATATATTACACAACAACAAGAGAAATATTGTCAAGGCGATTTAAGTTCTTGGGAATTTGATGCGCTGACTTGTTATATGAGTAAACACGAACTTCTTAGCGTAAATAATGTTAGATATGGAATTGTTGATTTTAATAAACTTCCAGAGACATTAAAACCAATAGGAACTAAAATTAGTCGTTCTGGAAAAGAATATAATGTTTATGATACTGTTCGTATTGCAGGTACAGTGGTCGGTACAGACAATAACAAACATATTTTGACAGTTTCTACTCCTTATGGCATAGTGGATGTAAAATTTTACAAAGAAGAATATATTTATTATAATAAAAATATAAGTGAAATGGTTTCTGATGATAAAGGCAAAACAAAAAAAGAAACTATTGAAAAATCTTGGTTTACTCGTGGAAACAAACTTCTAATTTCTGGCGTTCGTCGTGAAAATATGTTTATTCCAAAGAGAAATTGGGACAAAGGTTATACTCATACTGTTGAATTAATTACAAAAGCTGGGTATGATTTAGAATTAAAATCTACAAGGGAGACTGGTAATAAAAATGACTAATAAAGAAATTGTTAATTTGGTTGTAACTTCAGTTTTTGAAAAAAATACAACTCAAGAAGCATTGCAATACTTCAATGACCGTGAGGATCTTATCGGTATGATCAGTCTTCCTGATTGTATAGAAGTATTATATAAAGAACAACTGACTACTGATTTTTCATGGAAACAATTGGATGAATTTATTCCTCCTTCAACCCACATTTATAAATTGATATTAAGAGACTTGCTTGATAGTGGTTATATCGTTTCTTGTTTTGATGAAAAAACATACTTAAGAGATACGCTGTGTTCTAAGATACCTACTGCAAAAGAAGTATTTGAAATAAGTTTTTTATTGGTAGAACAAGGAATGCTTTGCATTGCTTCAGAATTTTTTGTTACTGCTTATAATTGTATTTCAGGTATACAAGAAGAATGGGACAACTTAAAAAATGATTCTACGCCAAATTTAAGGTCTTACATTGAAAAGTTTGCAGACAAAGATATAAATCTTGATTTTATGAAAGGAATAATGGAATGAAACCAACATTTGCTAAACAAAAATCTGTTTCAAAAAAAACAGGCATAGAAGTAAAATTTAAAGGTATTATATCTGCAGTGGTATGGCCTAAAAATCTTGAAGAACATTACCCTGGCGCAAATGCCATTGTTAAAATTCATGTTATTAAAGTTTTAGAGGGAGAAGATACCATTAATGTAGATGAATTTGTCACTCTTAAAGGGCCTATGCCAAGAATAGAATATTATGCTGCTAAAATTGAAGACCAAAAAGAATCTACAATATATATTGTTCATGCTTCTCAAGTAATCGATTCTGTGTGGGGGGTTCAATATGATGTTATCAACATGAGAATGGATTTTCCATTAGAATCAGCTGAAGACCAAAAGAAATTCTTAAGTCGTGTTTTGACTGAAAAACAAGTTGAATCTTTATTCGGGTTGACAGATAATCCAATGAAGCTATTAGAAGACAGAGATATTCAAACTCTTTGTCAAATAAAGGGAGTATCAGAAAAAACAGCAAAGAAATTAATTGCCAAGTATGATGCAAGTATTGACAGTGCCAGTGCACTTGTTGCTTTGGGAGATTATGGTTTAACTAATCGTGCTATCCAAAAATTGGTAAAGATTTATCATTCTCCTGATATTGCTATCGAACGTATTAAAGAAAATCCATATGTTTTAATTAGAGAAGTTAGAGGTTATGGGTGGGCTAAAGCAGACCAAATAGCTTTAAATCAAGGTATTGAAAGAGATAGCGAAAGAAGAATAAAGGCTTATACAGAATATTATTTAGAAGAACAATGCGAAGCTAATGGGCATTCATGGATGGATATCAATGTTCTTCTAACTGCTGTTCAAACAGAATGTGCTCCTGTTACTGATGAAAAATTAGTTGCTACTGTTAAAAACATGCTAACTGAAGAAGTTGAAAAACACTTTTATGATGTTGGAGTAGAAGACGAAGAAGGAGAAGAAGATAATTCTTTAAAAATAATTACTGAAAAAGGTCCTTTATTATATTTCGAACCTGAAACTAACCGAGTTGGTTTAATGAGATATTATAATATTGAACAAGCAGTTGCTGATAATCTTTATAGAATTCAAACTTCTGAAAGTTCTATCTATTTTGATAAAGATTTCTGCGCTAAAGTTATTAAAGAAGTTGAAGAAGAACAAGGATTTGAATATACAGAAGAACAAACCAATGCAATCTGGAATATTTTAAATAACCAAGTTTCAATTTTAACAGGAAAAGCTGGTACAGGTAAAAGTTTTACTGTCAATGCTATTGTTAAAATTCTTAAAGCTTATGGCAAAGAGCCTGAAATGTGTGCATTAAGTGGACGTGCTGCTTCAAAACTGGGCGAAATTACTCATATTCATGGATCTACAATTCATAAATTATTAGGATATAACCCTAAAAAAGGTGGTTTTACATATACTGAAAAGAATAAACTCCCTTGTGATATGGTTATTCTTGATGAAGCTTCAATGGTTGGAGGAGAGCTTTTTGCTACTTTACTAAAAGCAATTCCGAATGGAGCTAAGTTCTTAATGGTTGGAGATATTGCCCAATTAGAAAGCATCGGCATGGGAAATGTGCTTAAAGATTGTATGTCCTCTGGTGTTATTAGTAGTAATATTTTAACTAAAATTCATAGACAAGCACAACAAAGTGGTATTATTACTGAATCTTTAAGAGTGTCAAATGGACAAGCTGCATTTGGGTCTGATGCTGTTATTGATGCAGATTATAGAGGAGAATTAAAAGACTTAAAGTTTGTAACTTATTCTGATTATAATCTTTCTCAATATAAAATACTGGAAGAATTTAAAGAAATGTATGAAAAGCGTCATATTCCTGCTGAAGATATTCAAGTCATAGTTCCAATGAGAGTAAGGGGAAATATTTCTTGTAGATGTCTAAATGAAGAAATTCAAAAAATTGTAAATAATAAAGATGTCTTTCGTTCATCAACACAAGTGGTTTATACTGATAACGGTATCAAATGGACTGTTACTTATAAAGAAGGGGATCGAGTTATAGTTACTAAAAATGATTATAAAGCGCAAACTCCAGATGGGGAAGAAATTGCTATTTTCAATGGAAACATGGGTTATATTAAAAAGATATATAGTAACTTTATGATTGTTGATTTAACATCAGTAGGGGAAGTTGTTTTATATGAAAAACAATATAAAGATTTAAATCTTGCTTACTGTGTAACTTGTCATAAGATTCAAGGTTCTTCTGCTCCTTATGTTATTTTTGGATGCGACATGTCAAATTATGCGTTATTATCAAAAGAATTGTGCTACACAGCAATTACACGTGCAAGAAAATTCTGTTCTGTAGTTGTCCAAAACAAAGCGTTCTTTTCAGCAATCAAAATTAGTAGGGTTAAATTAAAACAAACTTGGTTAAAAGATAAATTACAAAAATTATTCTTGACAAGTCCAGAAGATTGTGATATAATAGAAAGAGAAGAAGAATAAAGAAAGGATATAGTTATGGATTTTACATGGAACCCAGTGTTCAGGGAAATAATGAGATTAAAAGAATCTTATATATCTGCAGTTGGTCCAACTAAAGATATTTATGATGCAACAGGATATAAAACTTGTGTTGACAAGTGGATTGAAAAAACCCAAGATTCTTTTTGGTCTGATGTTCGTCCATTCTTAATTATAAAACAATATAAAACAGCCGTATTATTTAAATACGGCAACTTAGCTGTTTTAAGCGATTTAGCAGAGGAAAAAGGAATGACAACTACAGACCAACTATGGAATGCGTGGGATGGTTTTTTACAATCATGCAGAAGTATTACTATTGATGTGAAAAAAGAGACCATTATTACTTGTCCTTTTGACAAATTCTTTAATGTTGGAGAATTAGAATCTACAAGCTGGGACGTTGTTAAAAGATTAATGGAAAAAGCTGTAAATATTGAATTCAGTAATAAACTTGATGGATCAATTTGTATTGCTAGATATATTGGAGAAAACGAATTTTTTATCACCACAAGTGGCTCTTTAGATGATTCTGATGAACAAGCTACTGTATTAAGAGATGTTAAAAAAGTATTCTATGCACCTGAAAATGCTAATTTGCGTGAATTTGTAAAAGAATTTCGTGAATATACTTGCATGTTTGAGTATATTTCAGTAGATAATCGTATTGTTGTAAAATATTCAAAAGCAGAAGAAGGATTGTACTTAATAGGATTAAGATATAATGAAACTGGCATCTTAGCATCTTATGCAGTTTTACGTAGTCTTGCACAAGTAAAAAAGATTAAAGTAACCTCTGTATTTAAAGGTTCTTTAGACGAAGTTATGGAAATCATAAAAACAAAAAAATCTGATGAGATGGAAGGTTTTGTTATTAATATTGATGGACATTTATTTAAATTAAAAACAGACGATTATGTCAAAGTTCATAAAATAATTAGTAAATTAAGTGCTCCTAATGTATTAATTCGTGCCATTGCAGATGGGGTATATGATGATTTATTAGCAAAAGTTCCAGAAACTTTTAAAGCTGATATCCAAAAAATTGCTGCCATTATTTATGATTATGAAAAATTTAATCAAAAAATGACTCAAGAATATTATGAAATGGCTCCAAAAGGAGAAAGAAAAGATTTCATGATTTGGGTAGAAAATAGCGTTCCTAATAATCTTAAAGGGGCTGTTAGAAATGTTTATTTAGGAAAACCTAATAATTTCTTAAAAAGAGATCGTGGCAAAGGGGTTTATCAATATACCAAAATGTCTCAAATTGACCCTGATATTTATAACAATATCAATTCTTGGGGAGGAGAAGAATAAGTATGTTTAAAGGTTCAAAAATAGTAGATGAATTTGGAAGACCAACAAATGGTCCTGAAATAATTGATTTATTTATGATGGTCGGTCTTCAAGGAAGCGGGAAAAGTACTTATGCAAAAATGACTCCAAGTTGGTATTTTAGTGCAGATGACTATAGAGTTCGTTTTCCTGAAGAAGATAATAATCAAATTTTTAAACGTTTTTATCAAGACCTTGATAATTTGATTATGGACATTTATTTTGGAAGAGAAGAAAATAGGCCTGTGATCTTAGATAATACTAACATCACAATTAAAGATAGAGCAGAAACATTTAATCATATAAAGAAATGGGAAAAAATTTATCCAAATTTAACTTATGTTGTAACTGCAGTTATTATGGCAACTCCTTTTGATGTGTGTCTACAACGTGTTAAAGATAGAGCAGAAAAAACAGGGAAAATTATTCCAGAAGAAGTTGTTTATTCGTATAGAAAAAAATTTTGTATTCCTTTTAGTGAAGAGGGTTTTACTAGAATTATAATTATTAATGGAATTACTTTTAATCCTATAGTGCAAATAAAACACAATGCAAAGGATTATGCAGCGTTAATGTTCAAAATGATTAATTTTAATCAAGAAAATCCTCACCATAAATACACTTTAGGTTTCCATATGGTTGCTTGTCAACAATTAGTTTCTGAAAGAATACAAAATTTTTATGGACAACGTTGGATGCCTGTTGCGGCTATTGTGCATGATTGGGGCAAATATTATACAAAAAGTTATAATGATAGCGGTATAGCTATTTATTACAGTCATGCTGAGGTAGGAACTTATGAGTTATTAACTCATTTAGAACTAATTCCTCAAAAAGATTTGGAGGTACATGAAATACTTCGAGTATTGGCTTATGTGAATTATCATATGAGACCATTCGATTGGAATACTGAAAAAGCTATAAGAAAAGCGTTAAACACTTTTGGTGATGTGTTGATGCATGATTTAATTGAGTTCAACAAGATAGATAAAGAAGCTTGTGGAACAGAAAGTGAGCAAATTAATAAATGAAAACAATTAGTGCAGAAAAAGTAATAAAAGCTTTTAAACTAGAGGGAAAACCTTTTGCTATTTTAGATTTTGAAACTTCAAGCTCTAAAGATGGAAATGTTGGGATGCCTATTCAAGTGGGGGCTTTACGTTATGATGAACAACATAATTTAACAGAGCTGTCTAAATATGTAAATCAGGGGCAATATAATCCTGAAACGGATATGATTCAAACTAAAGATAAATTCTTTTCTATTACAGATTTAACAGGAGTTACAAAAGATCACTTGCAAAGTCCAGAATATAAAGACCAAAGAATTAGTGAATGTGAATTAGTTCAATATGGTTTTACAGATGGGCTAATTATTGGTTATAATATTGCATACGACGTAAGAACTTTAAAAGAAGCTTACAAAAGATGTGGATTGCCTTTTGAATCTATTCAATTAGTAGACGTTATGGGTATATTTTTAGATATTTATGGATCAATTCCAAGTTATATTAAATACGGATATAATCGTTCTCTTAATAAGGCATATTTTTCTCAATATAAGTTAGAAGATGTAGCTCATAGATTAGGAGTAGTGTCTGCATCTCAAGAGCAAGACCATGATGCTTTAAGTGATGTACAATGGACATTAGCCGTATTAGATAAAATTATAGAAGAATATCCAGATTTAGATTATACTAGATATTTTAATAAAATATATTATAATCCTTGTTATGAAATCCCCACATGGCAACGTTTAACTCAAGAGGGAGTGTCTTATTACTCTTTTGGTATAAAAGACAAAATTGCAAAAATGAACGATCAGTTTACTTTATATAATTATAATAATTTTAACGAAAGCGATTGGTAATTATGAAAC
>AUXO012644123.1_pt1 | contig 14299 bp, 21 predicted proteins | sample 768731 | NCBI WGS metagenome assembly AUXO01 (sample SAMN02715735, study PRJNA202380) | gut metagenome | biome: sheep rumen | host: Ovis aries | place: New Zealand: Palmerston North | reverse complement strand
TTATATTTAGATTTTTTAAAGTATTGTTTTTGTTATTGTTTATACAATTAATATCAATATTAACAAGAACAGGTTATTCAATATCATATATAACAAATCCTATTACTAATATATTATTAAATTTAGATTATATTTTATTATTAATTATTATATACAAGATATATTTTATGAGAGGAGATGGAAAAATATGTGGCTACCAGGTGGTTCAATGTTCTTCTTTGCTAAAGAAGATGAATTGTTCAAATTTGCACATAAAGTTGCAAAATTCTTTAGATAATTTTAAAAAGTTAGATAAAGAAATGAAGTTGACTTATATTATTTATTTTATATTTAGTCTTATATGGAATATATTTACAATAATTGTAGTTTTGTTTATAGCAAAATTAAATGATACATTTATAGAATGTTTATTTATATTAAGTTCATTTTGGATTAGCAAAAAGATGTTTGGCAAAGCATTTCATTTAAAGAGTATGCTAGGATGTTTTATATTATCTAATTCTACATATTATGTTTTAAATAGAATAACTACACCTATAGAAATAAGCATAATAGTACCAATAATGTTGGGAGTAGGATTATCTTATATAACATCAAAATTTGTAAGGAAATTAAAACCGCTATACAAAGGTATGCCAGAAGAATTATTTGATGAGTCAATATTGAATGTGGTAGATAAACATAGTATGAAATATAAAGTATGTTATGATTATTTTGTAAAGAAAGAAAATGCAGTATTTCTAGGTAGGAAATATAATTATTCAGAGGCAGGTATAAGAAAAATAGCAGATAGAGTTAACAAAAGTATAAAGGAGTTCAAGTAGAACTTCTTTTTTTATGTGTATGAACTTGTATCAATTATAGAATGATATGTTTCAAGTGTGAGAGGTAATTTCACATTGAGGAGGCAGTAAATACTTATATTATTTTAAAACAATAATTATGGTATTTCTGCTTCTTTTTTTATTAGGAGGAAATATGTTTAATAACCCATATTTATATAATCAACAAGCAAACATAGATAAATTAAATGAACAAATAAGTAATTTAGAAAGAATGAGAACACAGTTACAACAACCAGTACAACCTACAAATCTAACACAGAATTTTCAGATAGCACCTACAAATAAAGAAGTTATTAGGTATGCAAATTCTATGGAAGAAGTACAACGTGACATGGTAGTAGGAGATACACCTTATTTTGCAAAAGATATGAGTGTTGTATGGATTAAAAATACAAAGGGAGAAATAAAGACTTATGAGTTGTCAGAAATAATACCTAAAGATGAAAAAGACATACAAATAGAATTATTAAAAGCAAGAATAAGTGAACTAGAAAAGAAAAGAGTTGAGGTAAATGAACCAAGTTATGAATATGTTGATGAACCAGTTGAAGATGAAAAATCCACAGATGTTCAAACAATACGAAGAAATAAGAAAAAATAATGGCAATCCACAAGAATTATTAAAACAAGCTACAGGAAATTATAGTCCAGAACAAATGAAGCAATTTAGACAATTTGCAAATGGTTTTGGAATAACAAATGAGCAATTAGATAAATTTGGTATTAACTCAAAATAGAGTTGATATAAAAATTCAAAGAAAGGAGAAAAACAAAGATGAATGGTTCAAATGGAATACAACCAACAGTAGAACTAGCTACTACTAATGGAGCATACCCATACCCAGTTATGTATGGAAATGGTGGATTTGGTGGTAATGGTTTCTTTGGAGGAGATGGTATTTGGGCAATTGTTCTATTGGCACTTCTATTTAATGGTGGATGGGGTAATAATGGAGGCTTCTTTGGTGGAAACAGAGGATTTGATGATGGTTATGCATGGCTTTCTAATGGACAAAAAGAAATTATGAATAATACAAATCAAGGCTTCGACACATTACATTTAAGTAACCAATTAGAAGGAACTAGAGATGGTATTAATGCATTATCTAACCAATTATGTAATAGTACATCAGATATAACATCTGCAATTACAAATGGATTTTATAATTCAGAAATAGGTGCTTCTAATAGACAAATGGCTAATATGAACACTGCTTTTGATTTAAGCAGACAATTAGCTGATTGTTGCTGTGAAAATCGTTTAGCTACTTGTCAAACACAAAACGCTATTATTAGTGAAGCCGCTAATACAAGATTTGCTGACGCTAATAACACAAGAGATATAATCACAAGCCAAACACAAGGAACACAAGCAATTTTAGATAAGTTATGTCAATTAGAACTAGATGGTGTTAAAGCTCAAGTTGAAGCTAAAAATGATAGAATTGCTGATTTACAAAGAGAATTATCAATGGCTGATTTAAAAGCTAGTCAAACAGCTCAAAATGCATTTATATCACAAGGATTTTCAAATGAAGTTGACGCTTTGTACAACAGATTAAGCAACTGTCCAGTACCAAGCACACCTGTCTATGGTAGAACCCCTATATTCACTTGCAACAATAATGGATGTGGTTGTAGTGGGTATGGAACAAATTTAATTTAAGCAAAGAGTCGAATACGACAGACCTGATTACAGGAACTTGTTTTTTAAGAGGTAGGCGAGTTCTATCTCTTTTATTTTTAAGAAAGGAGAAATAATATGATACAAGCATTACAAATAACACCAGAAATATTAATTTCTAATAGTGACAATATTAATTTTGACACAGTTGATGTAAGAGGAAGAAGTGCAAATTGTTGTGGATGGCTTCAATATATGCCAGGTAGTAGTGATTTCACTATTTTAGGTGGAGGAGTGTTTGAAATAAATTTTAATGCAAATGTAACAAGTGAAACTGCAGGATTAGTAGCATTAGCTTTAAAAACTGCAACAGGAACAGATACAGAAGGAACAGAAATGGACGCAGAAATAACAACTGCTGGAAATTATGTAAATGTATCTTTTACAAAGTTATTAAGAATATGTCCTAGAATAAATACAACAATAGCAGTAGGTTCACTTCCTGCAACAATAACAGGAACAACTACATTAACAAATACTCCAACAGAGATACCAGTTATTAAAGACGCAAATTTAATTATTAGAAAGATAGCATAATGAAGAATAGTGTAGATGTAACTTCTTTATTATTACAAGCATTAAGTCTAGAGATATTATTTAAAGACTACAATAATGGCGATTTAATGAATGAATTGCAAAACCAAGATAGAAATTATTTAGAAAAGATAATCAAGCAAAATGAGGAGATTATAGCACTTTTAAAAGGAAGGAAGTGATTAAGTTGGAAGAAAAATTATTAAAAAAAGTAGATGAAAAAATAGAACATATACTTAATGAAGATATAAATACAAATAATTTAGACCATTTATATAAGTTAAGTAAGATAAAACACATGACAAAGGAGGACGAACAAATGAATTATAGTAATTATGGCAGACCTGGTTATGATAGTTATGGTAATTATGGAAACTATGGAAATTATGGTAGAGATAATTATGGAAGACGTGGTAGAGATATGAAATACCGTGGAGAAGATGAAATAGATAGAATGGCAGGAGAATATGAAAGATACCAAGAAAGTCGTAGATATGGAGCAGGAGAAGAAACAGATAAATCATTTCATTACATGGTAAAAGCATTAGAAGATTTTATCAGAGTATTACATGAAGAAGCAGAAACACCACAACAAAAACAACAATTAAGAGAAACATTACAAAGAAGTATGATGTAATGTATAAATTTTATAATAATAATTCTTTAGGATTATTCGAGAATGATTGCAGTATTAGGGCAATTTCTACTGCTACAGGTAATAGTTGGGATGATACATATAAACATTTAAGCAACATAGCAAGATTACAAGGTACTATGATGGATGATAAAGATTTCATAATTAAGTATTTAGATGAAAGATATGAAAGAATATATGATTTACCATATACAGTAGGAGAAGTTGCAGGTAAATATAAAGATGATATTTTATTAATCACAATGAATGGACATATAACCTGTTCAAAATATGGAGTGATTTATGATAGCTTTGATTGTCGAGATAGAAGGGCAGAATTTTGTTGGAGGGTAAAGTAGAAGGGAACGATTTGTTTCCTTTTTATTATGTATGCTATAATAATTTTAGGTGGTTTAATGAATAATAAAGTGATAAAGCATGACAATATATTTTATGTCAGAAACATACATGAGATAGGTGGAGTAGAGACCTATGTTTATGAATTAGCAAAGAAATATAAAGATAGAGATATAGCAGTAGTATGTAAAACAATAGCACCAGAGCAAAGAAAAAGATTAAGAAAATTTTGCAAAGTATATGTTCATGATAAAGAGCAAATAGATTGTAAGGTAATAATAACAAATTGGGACACATCTATATTTGATTATGTAGTTGAAGGAGCAAAAAAATATACTGTATTGCATACTGATTATAGTAACACCGAAGAAATATTAGGATTGCCTAAAGATAAAAAAGATATAACATATATAGGTATAACAGAAGATAGCAAGAAAAAATTTGAGAAAATAACAGGAATAGATAGAACAATTTTATGTAGGAACCCATTAAGTATAGAAGAAGATGAACCTGTTTTGACATTAATAAGTGCAACAAGACTAACAGAGATAAAAGATAATGGAAGACATTTACAATTAGCAGAAGCATTAGGAAGACAAGGAATAAAATTTGTTTGGTACATATTCACAACAGAAGAATATAAGAACAATCCAATATTTAAAAATAAAAATGTTATATTCATGAATAGTAGATTAGAATTAGGTTATTTTATAAAGAATGCAGATTGGTATGTACAATTATCAAGTTGTGAAGGAGATAGTTATAGTTTAAAAGAAGCATTATATAGAGGGACACCAATAGTAGCATGTGAATTACCATATTTTAAAGAAATAGGAATAGAGAATAATAAAAATGCATTATTTTATAAATTAGATAATTCTAATGCAGATGAAATAGCAAATAAAATGAAAACACCATTAAAATTTGAATTTAAACAAATAGAAGATGGTTATGATGAAATAATAGTAGAAGGAAAGAGTCATTATAAGGAGGATTTAAAAATGAAAGCAAAAGTAAAATGTATTTATGACCCATTCTATGATGATGTAGAATTAAAAGAAAGAAAGTATAAGGGAGATGAATATGTAATAAGTTTAGAAAGAGCAGAATATTTAAAAGAACATAATGCAGTAGAAATATTAGAAACATTTAAAGAAGAAAAAACAAATGAATTAGGAAATCCTGAAGGAACTAGAAAATTAGAAAAAGAATTAGCAAATTTTGATAGTATTAGTGAATTGAAAATAGAGAAGTCAAAGAAGAAAAAAGGTAGTAAAAAATAATTTACTTTTAATCTAATATATGTTATAATATACATATATGAAAAGAGGTGGTTGTATGGCAGAATTTAATGGTAAACAAGGTGTATGGAGAACAGTTGGAGGAAGAAGAATATTTATAGTAAATGGGCAAGATTTACCAACTGCAATGAAGAATAGTGGTAAATTTAGTAAAAAAATTTTGTACCATTCGTCTAATGCAAATTTTAATGAATTTGATGATGAAAAAGCAGATAATCCAGGAAAATATTTTTTTGAAGGTAATTATGGACCAGGACATTATTTTTTTGATGATAAAGAAATTAGTGATGGGTATGGGGCGTATAATAAATATCATTATGAAGTAGAAGTAGATACAAGTAAATTTTTACATATAGAAGATGATATGCACTTATTAGGTTGGAAAAATTATAAAGAAGAATTAAATAAAAGAGGTTATGATGGAGAAGAAAATAAAAGAAAATTTATGTTAAAAAATAATATTCCAGGATTAGTTATAGAACATAAAAAAGATGATGGAAAAGTATGGAATGAATATGTAGTTTTTGAGGGCAACAAAATTAAGATAAGAAAGAAAAAAATAAACAGTTAGGAGGAATAAAAATGGCAAATAAGAAATATGATAAAGAAGAAGGCGTATGGCGTACAATAGGTGGTAGAAGAGTATTTATAAGAACAGGACAAAGTTTAACAGACGCTATGAAAGAAAGTGGTAAGTTTAAAACTGCAACTAGACATGAAGTGCAACAAGCAAAAGCAGAAAAGAAAATAGAACAATTAGGAAAAGAAAACGAAGAAATATGGAAAAAAACTAATAAATTTGATGATAGTTGGTATGATAAAAATGGAAAACTTACAAAAGAAGGGGAAAATTTATATAACAAAAGAGAAAAAAATGCAGAAGAAATAAAAATTTTAGAACAATTTAATAGAGATTATGAACCAAGAGTATGGGAAGATGATAGATATAATAACCCAAAAGAAGCAGAAAACACTAATGATTTAGTAGGAAAACATGTTGATAAAGTTCAACAAAAATATGAAGAAGAATTTGGAAACAAAGGAGAAGGATTAGGGTATAGTCAAAAACAAAATAAATTAAGTGAAAAATGGGAATATGATTTATATAAAAGAGCAAAAGAAAATCCTGATAGCATAGACCCTATGACAGAAAATAGTACAGATTGGGAAGCATTAGATAGCAAGTATAAAGATAGATATGGAAAAGAAAAAACAACAGATTGGCGTGAACAAGTAAAAAAGAATAATGAATTAATGGAAAAAGAATTAGCAGAGTATAAAAGAACTCATGATATATCAAGAGAAAGTGATAATTATTATGAAATATTCAGAAATAATGAAAGAAGAAATGCAAAAATAAAACAAGAAGTACCAACAGAACCTTATGAATATGTTGAAGCATATGCAGGTTATCGTGATAAGAGTTATAAGTTAGCAGGAACAAAAATGAGTGGTAAAGATGTAGTAGAGTATGGAACAAAAAGTTGGACAGGTAAAGAATATACTAATGATGAATTTATGGAACACCTTGAAGATAGTAATTGGCATAGTGAAAGAAAAGCATTGTTAGAAGCAGGACTAACTAATCAAGAACTAGCATATATTAAAGATAGAACTACATTAAGTCAATGGAGTGTTGGAGAAGAATTAACAGGTTCTAAAAATGTTGAAAAGATGATTAAAGAAGCAAAAAATCATTTTGCAAGTGGTTCTAATAATTTAATGAATAGATATTCTGGAACAGTAGATTATTTAAAACAAACAACTAATATGAGTGGTGCAGAGATATTAGAATTATTAAAGAAAATCGAAAATGACAAAAAATAATTAATAAAATAAAAGGACGTTTTGACACGTTCTTTTTTTTGTGGCATAATGTAAGTAGCGTAAGTGTTAACGATATAACACAAAAATATTTTAATCACACGTGGACTTGACCACGAAAAAAAATGTAAGGAGAAAGATATTAATGAGAGAGTTTTTAAAAGGATTAGAATTAGACCCAGAGATGATTGATACAATCATGGCAGAATATGGAAAACTAGTAACAAAAGATAAAGAGGAAATGCAATCATTGAAAGGAGAAATTTTAAGTCTTAAGGAAACATCTAAAAATGCTATTGAATTGCAAGATAAGTATGAAGAATTAACAAAGCAAATCGAACAAGACAATGCAGAAAAGAAAGCTAAAGCAGAAGAAGATATGTTAAATAAAAATATCTATGAAGCAATAGGCGACAAAAAATTCGTAAATGATTATACAAAAAATTCAATCATAAACGAAGTAAAGAATGCTTTAAAAGATGAAGCAAATGTGGGTAAATCTGCAAAAGATTTATTCGAACAAATAACAAATGGAAAAACAGATGTATTTGTAAATCCTAATCAAATGGTTGATATGCCTAATGTAAATGAGAATGTGGAAAATGTAGTAACAAAAGACGCATTTGATAAAATGTCATATAATCAAAGATTAGAATTAAAACAAAACAATCCAGAGTTATTTGAAAAATATAATAAATAATTAAGGAGATGAAATAAGTTATGGCAACAGGAACAACAAAATTAGCACAATTAATTGACCCAGAAGTAATGGCACCAATGATTAGTGCAAAATTAGCAAGTGCTATAGTTGCAACACCATTCGCAAGAATTGATACAACATTAGCAGGACAACCAGGAAGTACAATAACAGTACCAAAATACAAATATATTGGAGACGCAGAAGACCTTGCAGAAGGAGTAACTGCAGATAAAACAAAATTAGAAACAACTTCTGCACATTACACAATTAAGAAAGCAGTAAAACAAGTAGAATTAACTGATGAAGCAGTATTAAGTGGTTATGGAAACCCAGTAGGAGAAACAAATAACCAATTAGCAATGGCTATCAGAAGTAAAGTTGATAATGATGTAATGGATGAATTAAAAGGAGCACAATTAACATATACATCTAACACAGATATTTCTTATGATGAAGTAGTAAATGCAATTGATGTATTAAATGAAGAAGAGAATGTAGAAAAAGTTATGTTCATTCATCCAAAACAAGTAAGTCAATTAAGAAAAGACCCAGATTTCATTTCTAACGATAAATACAACAACAATGTAATTATGCGTGGAGAAATTGGAATGATTGCAAATACAAGAATTGTACCAAGTAAGAAAGCAATTAATGACGCAGGTACATATTTCTTAAATCCAATTGTTGAGTTAAGACCAGAAAGTCAAACAGGAGATGAAACTGCAGCAGTAACAATTTATTTAAAGAGAAGTATAAATCTAGAAACTCAAAGAGAATTAGGAAATTATACAACTCTAATTGGTGCAGACCAACATTATGTAGCTGCTTTGACAGATGAGTCAAAAGTAGTAGTTGCAAAATTTGCAGTTGGAAGTATTAGTTTATAATTAGATAAGGAGGGCGTTTATGGACTTCAGTGATAATTACCTAAACTATAAAGAATATAAAAAATTAGGTGGTACACTCGACCAAACGCCTTTTAATATATTAGAATTTCAAGCTCAAAAAGAAGTAGACAAATTAACCTTTGGAAGATTAAAAGATTTAGATGAGCAGATTAATGAAGTAAAGATGTGCATATTTGAATTAATAAACACATTAGATAGTTATAGTTTAGATATAAATAAAAGTGAAAATAAAGGTATTGCAAGTGAAAATATAGATGGGTATAGTGTTACATATAAAAGTACAACTTCAGAAGATATAAAGGCTAAAAATAATGAAATAAAGGACATTATAGAGTCATATTTAAGTGATTGTGTATTAGACAATGGAATACCTTATTTATATAGAGGAACAAAATGATAACAAATAGTAAATTAACTGTTTATCATAAAAGTTTAAATAAGCAAACAAGGTTAGAAGAATGGACAAAGTTCATATATGAAGAAGTGTGGTTTTTTGGAGGAAAAGGAGCAGGTATTAATAAAGGTTATCAAGACGCAAATGATGTACAAATCAGAATACCTTATAATAAGAATGAAGATTTAGATATAAATAATTTTGCAATTGGAGATATATTAGTACAAGGAGCTTTAGATTTCGACATATCTACACAACAAGATTTAATAAATTATAATGTGTATAACATTAGAAGTATAAACAATAACAATTTTGGAATGAGTCAACATATTGCTTTAGGTGGAAAATAATGTCAGTTGAAATAAATTTACTTTCTTCTGATGTCATAATAAAAAAGATAGGTATAGAAGAAGGTGGAGAACTTCATAAAGTTTTCACAGAAACTTGTGCAAAAGCAATGGATGAATTTGTACCTTTTAGAAAAGGAAATTTGGCAGATTATCATATAGAAGGAGCAGATACAATAGTGTATAGTCAACCTTATGCAACATACCAATATTTTGGAGAACGCAGAGATGGTAGTCATAAAATCAATCCAGATAATAGATATAAAGGAAAACATCCACTAGCAACATCTTATTGGGACCAAGAAATGGTAACATCGAAAGGTGCAGATGTAACAAAAGCAGTACAAGACGCTTATGATAGAGGTAAGAGATAATGAATTATGAAGATTTAAGAATAACAAAATTAAGACAATATTTAATAGAAGTTATAAGCAATATAGTGTCTAATGACGCATACCAAATAAATGCAAATATGCTTTCTAATGATATAAACAATTATAGTTTAGATAAAATACCAGTTGATACGAAAGTTGAAACATGGATTATAGGAATAGCAAAAAGAAAAGATGTTTATTCTTTTAGAAGTAGAATGGCTTATTCACAAGACACAATAAATAATTTAAAGAACATAGGTTTTTTTGAAATATTTGAAAGAGTGATAAAAACTAATAATGATGAAGGCGTATTACCTGATATTGAGAATATAGAAAGCATAGAATGTTTAAATTGTGGAACAATGAATTATGCAGATACAAATACTGCAGAATTTAATATACAAATACAAGTAACATATAGAGAAAATGACACAGAGAGGAGTGTGAGTCTATGATACCTGATAACATAGAAAAATTAGTAACAAGTAAGTATTTAAGATTTATTGATACAACTCCAACTGCAACTACTCCAACATGGGCAGTAGTAGGAATTGGTGTAGAAGAAGCAAGTACAGATTATAACCCAAATGTAGATAGAATTAAATGGATTATAGAGGACTCTGCAAGAACAGACCATACATCAAATGACAAACAATCAAGTATTACACAAAAAGCATATAAAAACGACCCATGTTTTGAATATGTAAATGCAGGAAGAGATAAATTAAATTATAAAACTCATATATTAGAAATTGATACATGGAGTGGAACAAATGGTTCATATACTGCAAAGTATAGCGATGGTATTATAGCAGTAACATCATATAGTGGAGAAGAAATTGAATATGATTTATATTTTGATGGAGACCCAAAAAATGGAACTGCTTCAATAACAGATGGTGTACCAACATTTACACCTGCAACAAGTTTATAAAATATTAAAAAGGGCGAGGCTGATAAAAAAGCCCGTCCTTATTTTTTTAGATAGGAGAGTATATAAATGACAGAAAATTTTATACAGTTAAAAGAAAGTGGCTTATTAAAATTAAGAATAAAGACAGATACAGGAGAATACACAGGAGAAGAATTAATATTTGATTTAGAAGATATAGAATTACCTTTAAAACTTCAAGAATTAGTAGAGAAAGATAAAAAGAATAAAGAGTGGTTAAGAAACCAATTTTTAATTATAGATAAAAAAGAAGATGTAAAAGGCAAAAAATTATTGAGTAAAAATCAAGAAGACAAAATAAAAGCATTAAATGATTTCTTTAAAAAAGAAGTAGAAGTTTATGATATGTTTTTAGGAGAAAAAGGTGTAGAAAAATTATTAAATGGAAGAAAGTTAGGATGGACAACATTAGATGAGATAGATGAAATAATAGAAAAACAGATAAGACCTTATTTAGATATTGATATGAAGAGAATACAAGATAAGATTAAAGAAAAGTATAATCAAGCAGTAGAAAAATCAAAAGAAGTGTTGAAATAATGTACCCAGAATATGTAGAAGTAGAAGGCAAAAGATACAAAATAAACACAGATTATAGAGTAGCAATAGAATGTGGAAGAATAGCAGAAGATAATAGCATAGGAGAATTAGAACGAGCATTAGGAATAATTTATTTATTATATGGAGAAGAAGGACTTAATTCAGAGGAACATTATGAGAAATTATTAGAATTAGCTAAAAAATATTTATCATGTGGAAAAGAGTTACAAAATAATAATGGTAAACCTGATATGAGTTTTATAGAAGATATGGATTATATAGAAGCAAGTTTTATGAGTGACTACAATATATGGCTACCTGATATAAAAATGCATTGGTGGAAATTTTTTAATCTGATGAATGGATTGTCAAATAGTGAATTAGGTAATTGTTGTATTTTAAATAGAATAAGAAATTTAAGGAACTATGACACATCCAAAATAAAAGATAGTAAAGAAAAAGATAAAATAAGAAAAGCACAACAACAAGTGGCATTACATAAGAACAGTAATATTACAGAAAAACAAAGACAAAGTGCAATGGAATTATATGAAGCATTAGGTCTTGGAAAGGAGTGATAGTGTGAAAATAGGAGATTTAATAATCAAAACACTTATAGACAAGACAGGTGTTGAAGAAGGATTAGATGACATAGAAGAAGAAGCAGAAGAAAAGGGAGAAAAATCTAGTAATAAATTCACTAAAGGTTTTGGAAAAATAGGAAATAAAATTAAAACAAGACTATCTAATGCATTTTCAAAAGCAACAGGAATAAGTAAAGGATTATTGAAAGTTGTAACAAGTATAGCAAGTGCAGTAGCTCAATTAGGTCTAGGAATGGGATTTGTAGGAATTTTAATTGGAGCAATAGTAGTTGGAGCATTAATATTAGCACAAGCATTTAAGAAAGTATTTGGAGAAAATGAGCAATTAAAAACAGATTTGCAATATATAGTTTTTGCAGTACAAAGTGCTTTAGAACCAGCAGTAAATGCAGTAGCAGGAGTATTACAAAAGATAGTAGCATTTTTAATACAAGCAGTAAAATATGCAATGGCTTTCATGAATTTATTAGCAGGAAGAAATTTATTTGCAAATGCGTCTGCAGAAAAGTTTGCAGATAGTTTAAAGAAAGCAGATGAGAATGCACAAGGAACTGCAAAAAGTCTTAAAGACGCAGGAAAACAACTAGCAGGATTTGATGAGATGAATGTATTACAAGATACATCAAGTTCGAATGGTGGTAGTGGAGCAGGTGCGTCAGCAGGAGCAGGTATAACAATGCCTAGTTTTGATTTAACAGACTTAACAGAATATGAAGAAAAACTTTTAGAAGTACAAAGTAATTGGCAAAAATTTGGTGCTGATATGAAAGAAACTTTAGATACAATGCCTTTAAGTGATTGGTTTGTTGCATTTGGAGAATGGGGACTAGCAATAAGAGGAGTAATGGACATTGCTTATGGTTTCTGGGAAGTAATAGAAGGATTAATAGAATTTATAAAAGGTGTTGTAGATTTCATAGTTGGATTAATAACTGGAGATACTCAAAAGATACAAAAAGGTGTTTTTGAGATGGTTGATGGTATTTGGAAAGTAATAGATGGATTAATTCGTATGATATGGGGAATAATAGAAGGTCTAGTAGGATTAATAGTAGGTATTGTAGTATGGTTAGTAAAACAAATATGTAATATATTTATAGCAATAGTAGATTTGATTTATACACATGTCACAAAACCAATAACAGACCTCTTTACAAAATTAGGTTTAAGTATAGTCACTTCAATTAAAACTGCAATAGATTTAGCAAAAGCAAAATTCACTATATTTTGGAACTTTATATCAGGAATAGTTAGTAGCATTATAGGATTATTCAGAACTATTGGAGCAACAGTAGGTAATGTAATAGGTGGAGCTTTTAAAGGAGTTATTAATGGAGTTCTAGGAGCTATTGAAAACATATTGAATTTCCCAATTAAGTCAATCAATAAATTAATTAATGTCATAAATAAGATACCTGGAATTGAATTAGGAAAGTTATCTACATTTAGTTTACCAAGACTTGCAAAAGGTGGAATTATTAATATGCCAGGGCGTGGAGTAAATTATGGAGTTGCAAATATGGGAGAACACGGTGCAGAAGGAGTTATTCCATTGACAGATAGTCAACAAATGGCTTTATTAGGAGAAGCTATTGGAAGATACATCACAGTAAATGCAAACATAACTAACACAATGAATGGTAGAGTAATAAGTAGAGAATTGCAAAGAGTTCAAAATGATAGTGACTTTGCATACAATAGATAGGTGGTGGTTAGATGTTTGTAAATAAAAATTCAATAATCATAAATGGAATAAATATGGGGCAATATTTAGTAGAAGCAAAGTATGGCTATAATAAACTTTGGGCAAGTGACAGTGGAAGGAACTTGGCAGGTGTTCAAAGTGGAACGCTTATAGGAATATTTCCAAAGTTGATATTAGAATTTAGGAAGTTGACTAAAGCAGAATTAGAATTAATTGTACCAATATTAGATAGTGCGTATCAGACAGTTACATATTATGACCCAAATAAAAAAGCAAATTATACAATGACAACATATACTGGAGATTATGAAGTAGTAAATAAACAAATAATTAATGGAAATGCAAAAAATGAAGGATTTAGTATTTCATTTATAGCAGTAAGAAAGAGGTCTTAAATGAAAAATATAACAAGTAATTATAAAAATGCAATGAAATTAATGGGTAGAGAAATTGATAGCATTATTAGTTATGAAGAGAATGATGAATTGATAGAGTTAGGTGCAGAACAACTTAACTCTGTCACTCCAGTATATAAAAGTAGCATATTAAAATCAGCTATGAAAGAATTAGATATAGATAGTAATGTTGAAATACC
>AUXO014043884.1_pt1 | contig 14305 bp, 12 predicted proteins | sample 768731 | NCBI WGS metagenome assembly AUXO01 (sample SAMN02715735, study PRJNA202380) | gut metagenome | biome: sheep rumen | host: Ovis aries | place: New Zealand: Palmerston North | reverse complement strand
CCTGGTCTTGGTTGAACTACGAGATTAGAATAATCCTTACTCTTAGTATTTTTATTTAAAAATCTAAGTAATATAGGAGCTCCTGTTGTATATCCTTCAAATACTCCAGTTTCAATCATAACCTCATCTGCCTCAACTCTTGGTGTAGTACCAAGGCCACCAGATTTTCTTCTTGATAAATCAGAATTAAAATCTTCCTTATCTAATTTAATACCTGGTCTTACACCATCAACTACTACGCCAACTGCTTGACCATGTGATTCTCCAAATATACTTATTCTAAATAATCTTCCAAAAGTGTTCATACCATCATCTCGATTCTTTTAACTAATTCTTCTATACTCTTATTATATTCTTTTTCTTGCCATATTTCTTCAGCCTTTATAGCTTGGCCTACTAGCATATACATTCCATTCATTTTGGAACTTGCATATTCTAATATTTTAGTTATCTTAGGATTAAATATTAAATCTAGGACATATTTAGCTTTTTTTGCAATATTTTTTTCAACTGGTGATGCATCTACATTTGGATACATTCCAACTGGTGTTGCGTTAACTAATATATCTATATTTCTATTTTCTAGTTCCTCATATGATATTGTTTTATCATCTTTAGGATTCCTAGAAACAAAATAAACATTCGCTCCTAAATCTATCAATGCCTTATATACTGCAAGTGATGCTCCACCTGTACCTAATATATATGCATCTTTATTTTTACATAAAACATTAAAGAAAATTAATTCATTTTTAAATCCAAAATAATCTGTATTATAACCAATTACCTTACCATCTTTATAAGCAATTGTATTTACAGCGCCAATAGCTTTAGCATTTGGATCTATTTCATCTAAATATTGCATTACTTCTTTTTTATATGGAATTGTGACATTAAAGCCATTATATATTCCAGCTTTTAAATCATCTATAATACCTTTCAATTCATCCTTTTTACATTCAAGCTTAATATAAGTTGCATCTATATTTAAATCCTTAAATATTTCATTATGTATTAAAGGTGAATGACTATGAGATAATTTTTCTCCTAATAATGCATATTTTTTCATTTCTTTTTAGCCTCATATATTTCCATAAGGTCTTTTTGGTAATCCTTTGATGCCTTTAAAACACCATCAAAGAATGTCTTATAATATGATTCTAATTGCTTAGAAGCTAATAAAGAAATATTTTTATTTATTACTACATCTTCTCTTCCTGAATCTAAGACTGGCATATTATTTTCAGCCTTATATTCTGCAACCATTGATACAGCTGCCATTCTTTTAATGAATAATGAAATCATTTCTTCATCTACTTCATTAATCATTTCTCTTGCTTCATCTAATTTAGTCTTCATAAGATATAATACCTCCTAATGATTCAAATACATTCCAATAATTTGGATAAGATTTAGATACACATTCAGCGTTTAAAATCTTAAATTCTTTTTTTGATACTAAGCATATCATACTAAGTGCCATCGCAACTCTATGATCATTATGTGAATCAAATTCAATTGGATTAATATCCTTAACGCCATCTATTTCCATACCATCTGGGTTTTCTTTAACAATACATCCAATTTTATTTAATTCATCTGCCATACATGTGATTCTATCACATTCTTTTATTCTTAATCTTTTAGCATTTATAAATGAAGAATGTCCATCTGATAATGCTGCTAAAACAGTTAATGCAGGTCCTAAGTCAGGTGATTGACTAAAATCAATTGTACATCCCTTTGGCATACCATTTGCCTTCAATATTTTATTATCAAATGATACATTTCCACCAAATGATTTAATATCATCAATTATTTTTTTATCACCCTGATATGAGTCTTCTCTCATTGCTAATAAATTGATATTAGCACCAAGCATATCAGCAACTAAGAAGAATGCAGATTGCGAATAATCTCCTTCTATTTCATAATCACAAGGCTTATATGATTGATTACCTTTTATTATAAATCTTTCATAATTATCATTAATAATTTCAATACCATACATATTTAAAATATCTAATGTTAAATCAATGTAGCCTTTTGATTCTAAATTAGTTGTTATTATAATTTCACTATCTCCATTTAATAATGGTAATGCATATAATAAGCCAGTTATAAATTGACTAGATATATCTCCTCTAATATTATATTTACCTGGCTTTAATCCACCATTTACATATAGTGGTAAATATTTATTATCTTCTCTTTTATATTCAATATTCTGATTATCAAATATTTCATAAAATACATCTAATGGTCTATTAACTAAATTATTATGACCAACAAATGTGATTGGTTCATTATTAGTTAAAGCAATAGGAATCATAAATCTAATTGTTGAACCAGATTCATTCGCATCAATAATTGATTTATTTCTTATTACCTTTTCTATACCATATATTTCTAAAGAATCTTCATATTTAGTTATTTTAGCTCCACATGCTTCCATTGCATCTATTGTAGCTAAAATATCTTTTGAGAATAATACATTTGTTATTGTACTCTTACCTTTTGCAAGGCTTGCTGCAATAATTGCACGATGGGATAAGCTTTTTGAAGGTGGTATTATTACATCACCTGTAAGCTTGCTGGGCTTAATTATGACATTCATAGAAGCTTCTCCTTAATTTCTTTTTCTGTGATTTTATAAATTGTGCATTCACCAAGTTTTGTTAGGAATATAAAGCTTATAGTTCCTGCAATATTTTTCTTATCGTAAAATACATCCTTTAGATAATCCTTATAATTGTATTCTACTACAGGTAAATTATATATTTTTAAAATATCTAAAATAGGCTTATAGCATTCCTTATCAGTAATACCTAAATCTATTCCCATTTTAATAGCCATAAGCATTCCTATAGCAACTGCTTCACCATGCTTATATCCATATTTTAATTCTATTGCGTGTCCAAATGTATGACCAAAATTTAATGTCATTCTTTCATTTAGATCAAATTCATCTATTTCTACTACTCTTTTTTTAACAGTTAATGATTCATAAATAACATCTTCTGTAATCTTAGGATGAGAATATAGGCTATCTAATAATTTTTTATTACCAATAGCGCCATGCTTAATTAATTCACCCATTCCGTTATTAAATTCTCTTTCATCTAATGAATTGATAGTTAATGGATCAATTAATACCATTTTAGGCTGCTTAAATGCACCTAAAATATTTTTTCTACCATAAAAATCTATTCCAGTTTTACCACCTATTGAAGAATCCATTTGAGCTAATAAGGATGTAGGTACACCAACATATGGTATACCTCTAAATAGGCTTGATGCTACAAATCCAGAAAGATCTCCAATAACTCCACCACCTAAGGCAATTATTAAATTATTTCTTCTGATATCCTTCTTTAACAATTCTTCACAGATATATGCATATTTTTCTAATGTTTTTGATGCTTCTCCATTTGGGATAACTACATAATCAACAATATAATTAGCACTTAATGATTTCATTGCTTTTTCTAGATATAGGTCTTTAACCTTATCATCTGTAATAATGAATATTTTATCATTCTTATATATTGTTTTAATGTAATCATTTAATCTATCTAAAACACCATTTTCTATTATTATGTCATAAGAATGATCTTTTAAATTGACAGTTAACTTTCTCATTCAACCATCTCTTTTCTAATTTTAGTTGATTTAATAAATAATTCCTTTAATGTATTAGCATCATCATTTAATAATGCATTTTTAATATTAGTTAATTGTTCTAAAAATAAATCTATATTTTCAACTAAATATTTCTTATTTTCAAAAAATAATTCAGACCATAATACTTCATTAATCATAGCAATTCTAGTTAAATCTCTATATGAATCTCCTATGAATAGCTTAGTATCAGGCTTTGTATCACTATTTACTAATGCTACAGCTATAGCATGAGCTAGCTGACTAGTATATCCAATCATAAAATCATGAGAATTAGTATCAAGCTTTGTTATATGCTTAAATTCTAAATCCTTACCAATTTTATATAGCATATCAAAATATTTTTGATCATATTCCTTATTTGGTAATGGTGTAATTATAAAATTAGCTTTACTAAATACTACCTCGTGAGCATATTGAATACCCTTTTTTTCTCTACCAGCCATCGGATGATGTGCTAAATATGTTGCAGGTAGGGCTATATTTGTAGCCTCCTCAATATAATTAGATTTAACACCTGTAACATCTGTTATTAATAAGCCTTCTCTAAAGAATGGCTTATATTCTTTTAAAAATTTAATAATATGGCTTGGATAAGTAGCTATTATTACCATATCTACTATTGGTAAGAATTCTTTAGCATCCTCTCCACCTTTTTTTATATAATTATTGCTTAAAGCAAAATCTATAGCCTCACGTCTATGATTGACTCCATAGATTTCATATCCCAATTCTGTTAATTTTTTAGCATATGCTCCGCCTATTAGGCCCAACCCTACAATTAAGATTTTCATAAGATTACATCTCTTTCTCTACAATTGGAGCAATTTGACGAAGCTTTTTCATCATCGCATCAAATTTCTTAGGCTTTAAGCTTTGTGCTCCATCACATAATGCGTGCTCCGGATCATTATGTACTTCTACTATAATACCATCTGCCCCTGCAGCAAGTGCAGCCATTGATAAGCCCTCTACCATTGTCCATCTTCCACCTGAGTGTGATGGGTCAATAAATACAGGTAGGTGTGATAATTCCTTAACTGCTAATATTGCAGAAATATCTAATGTGTTTCTTGTATATTTTTCAAATGTACGAATACCTCTTTCACATAAGATGACCTTTTCATTACCACCAGCCATAATATATTCTGCAGCCATTAGCCATTCTTCAATAGTAGCTGATAATCCTCTCTTTAATAAAATTGGCTTATCAATTTTACCCAATGCCTTTAATAAGTGGAAATTTTGCATATTTCTAGCACCTACTTGAATTATATCTACATTCTTAACAAATTCAGGAATCATATCCTCGCTCATTATTTCAGTAATAATAGGTAATTTAGTTTCTTCCTTAGCTTCCTCTAATAATCTTAAGCCTTCCATTTCAAGACCTTGGAATGAATATGGGCTTGTTCTTGGCTTAAATGCGCCACCTCTTAAAATCTTAGCACCTGATTCTTTAACTAATCTTGCACATTCACAAATCTGGTCATGGTTTTCAACTGAACATGGTCCTGCAATAACTGTAAATGTACCGCCACCAATTTTCACTCCATTAACGTCTATTACTGTAGGCTCTGGATGAAATACCTTAGATGCCTTTTTATATGGAACCTGGATTCTAGTTACATTATCTACACCAGGAATGCTATATATTTCTTCTTCACTTAATTTAGATGTATCACCAATGATACCAAAAACCTTAAATGTTTCACCTGAAGCATCTTTAACCTGATATCCTCTTGATTCAAAATAATCAATTAAATTTTTTATTTCCTTTTCTGTTACGCTTTGCTTCGCTCTAATAATCATATTTTCACACTTTCTATTTTAAAAAACAATTTGGTTAATTATATCATAATTAAAAGCTATAATCAATGAAATCGATTATATAGTATTTTTAATATATCCAATAACAACTATATTTGAACCATATTTCATACCAAGATTTGGTGATGCAGGTATCTTTTTAATACTCTTATATCTCTTATGGATAATTAATAATTTTGATTCAATTAATTTTAAATAATAAGAATATTTAGAAGAATACATTATAAAAGGTAATACATTCTCTTCTGCAACTCTATCTAAATAATGCTTAATCATAGAAACTATAAAATCTCTATCTCTATCTTTAATTTCTATTACATTATCCTTTTCAACTATTGTTAATTTAGCTTTTCTCTTTTCTTCAACTCTCTTATCCTCATCTACATTTTCAGATATACTTATATCGATTTGAGGATTTAAAATAATCATAGCTGAATTAGCATAAATATTTTCCATTATTTCGAATGCTTCCTTTAAGGATTTTTCTTCCTTAAGTGCCTTATCACATTCTATAACCATAGTTGATAAAATAAAGCCTGTAGCTTCAGTTCTATAAAAATCTATTTGATCTCCATATGCACCCTTTAGTTGACTAAATAAAACTGAATAATCTAAAAAGTTACTTACAATAATTAATACCTTATCATAAGATTCTAATGCTATATTAATATCATTTTGTATAAATTCTAAATCCATTGGAACTATTTTTGGATTAACCTTTGAATCATATCTTAATCTATTGAAAAACTTATCTGATGTCATATCTATATAATCAAAATATTTTTCAATTTCAAAGAATTTAATTAATGAAGGTAATGCTTGTACTGAATGAGGATGAGACATATAATCTATTCCTGAATCAGATGAAACTAATATTTTTGTTTTCACTTTTTAACACCTCATTATGATTATATCATAATCGTATAAAAAATAAGCAGGTAATTTCTATTTTACCTGCTTATTTAAATTCTTATATTGGCTATCATACATATCTTTATAAACTAAACAATTTTGATATAGCCAAGTATGTGTTCCTTTTCCTACAATATTGCCATCTTCGAATACAACTATTGTATCTGCATCCTTAATAGTTGATAATCTATGAGCGATGATAAATGTAGTTCTTCCCTTTGATATTAAATGCATTGCATTTTTTATTTTTTCTTCTGTATCAGAATCAATATTAGCTGTAGCCTCATCTAATACTACAATGCTTGGATTTCTAAGTAATATTCTTGCGAAAGCTATTAATTGCTTTTCACCTAATGATAAATTTTCACCTCTAAATGAAACTGGAGCGTATATACCTGCTTCTGTTTTTTCAAGAAGATGAGAGGCACCAACCTCTTTAATTACATTAATTACTTCCTCGTCAGAATATTCTCTATCCATTGTTATATTAGACTTTATCGTACCCTGGAATAGGGCAGGAGTTTGTAATATGATACCTAAATTCTTTCTATATGATGCTTTATTATATTTATTAATTTCATCTCCATCGATATAAATATGACCAGAATCATAATCATTAAATTGTAATAATAAATTCATCAATGTAGATTTACCAGATCCGGTTTGACCTACAATACCTATTGTCTCGCCTTGCTTAACATCTAAGCTTACGCCATTTAGAACCTGCTTTTCTTTAACATATGAGAATTTTACATTATCAAATTTAACTTCACCATTAATAGGCTTAGCCTCTTCTCCATCAAAGATTCTTAAATCATTAGGCTCATCGATAAACATATATACTCTTGTTGCGGCAACAAGAGAATCCTCTAATTCATTTAAATTATTGAATATTGCATTTATTGGGTTAATCATTTTATCAAGATTTTCAACAAATGCTGAAATTAAACCAATTGTTACTGTTACTCCGCCAATATTCATTGAGCTAAAGCCTAAATATAATAATAATCCAATTTCAGTTAATCTTTTAATTAATGACAATAATTCCCAACCAAAATAAATATTTAATGTATTAGCCTTTCTATCATTTTTAACATATCTCCATGTTAAATCATTATAATCCTTTAGCATTGCCTCTTCTTGATTAAAATCTTGAATGATAGGAGTACCTACAATTAACTCATTAAGCTTTCCAGTAATTCTTGATCCTGTTTCTCTTAAATCTACGAAATATTTATGTACTTTCTTTCTATATAATGTAATCCAAATTAAAATGATTGGAATAATAATTAATATTAATAATCCAAGCATTGGTTCCATTATAATTACACCTACATAAACAATTAATATATTTACTAAGGCATTTATTATAGAAAACATTGTTGTATAAAATACTCTTACTCCACCTGAATCAGATGTGATTTTAGCTACTATTTTACCATCTGGTTCTAATGAATAATAATCTACAGGTAAATAATTAATTTTTCTAATTGCTTCTTCTCTAATTCTCTTTTCAATTTTCATACCTGTTAACGTATTAACATATTGGAAAGAATATCTAGATATCAATAGCATTATAATTAAAGATCCATATATTAATAAATATTTAATTATTAAATCATAATCCTCATCAGGTAAGAAAACATCTAATATTTTCTTTGTAATAAACGGTGTTATTGCGTTTATTCCTGCAGTAACTAATGTTAATAATATAGTTAATAAAAATAACCATTTTTCCTTTTTGATATATGGAATAGTCTTTTTAAGGAGTGTAGATTTTTTTAAGACTTCTTTTTTAGCCATAATTAATCATCCTCCTTATTCATTTGTTGATTTTTAAATTGGTGATAATACCAGCCCTTATTAGCCATTAATTCTGAATGGCTACCTTGTTCTACTATTTCACCATTCTTTAATACAATAATATTATCAGCTTGCATAACTGCAGATAATCTATGAGCAACTATAATATTTGTTTTATCTTTTCTATAGCTATTTAGTGTTTCAATAATATTTGATTCAGTTTTACCATCTACTGCTGATAAAGAATCATCTAATATTAATATATCACTATTTCTTAAGAAGGCTCTAGCTATTGCTAAACGTTGTTTTTGTCCACCTGATAGGGTTACACCATATTCACCAACTATAGTATCTAATCCATTTGGTAAATTATGAATATCCTTTTCAAAATCAGCTAGCTTTATAGCTTGATTTATTTCTTCTTTAGTAGCTCCCTTTTTACCTAATAATACATTTTCATATACACTTCTTGAGAATAATACATGTTCTTGAGGAACATATGATATTATTTCTCTTATTGAAGTTTTATTAAATTCATCTATAGGCTTATCATTTACATATAATGTATCAGAATCTATAGGTAATTGACGTACAAGCTGACGTACTAATGTTGATTTACCAGCTCCAGTTTTACCTACTATTCCTAATGTTTTACCTTTTTCAAGCTTTAGATTAATATTTTTTAAAACATAATATGAATCATCTTTATATTTAAATGAGAAATCCTTAAATTCTAATAATTTAAAATCATTTATATCTGTCGCATTTTCTTTATCTATTACACTAGATTTAGAATCATATACTTCATTTAATCTATCTGCAGAAATCATAGATTGATAGAAATTATTAACTAGGTTACCTATAGCTGTAAGTGGAGCTTGGAATAAGCCTAAATACATTATAAATTGTACTAATTGAGGTGTAGTTATTTGATCTCTATAATAAAAATAAGCACCTAATCCATAGCATATTACAGTTGATACACCTACTATAAATTGAAATAAAGGTTGAAATATAATATTGATTTTCAAATTATTCTTTTCAACTATATAAGCATTATTTGAATATTTTAAATTTTCGTTATAATCATCCTCTTCTTTTGAGAATGCTCTTATAGTTCTAACATTAGTAATACTTTCTAATACCTTATTACCCATTTCTGAGTGCTTTTGTCTTACTAATGCCCAGTTTCTTTTTACAATTCTTTTTAATAAAATATTTGAAATAAATATTAAAGTTAGTGGTAAGAAACAGCATATTGCTAAAACTGGATGAATATATATTAATGCAATAAATGTTATTAATACAGTTGTAGATTCAGTAAATATTTTTAATAATCTATTTCCACCAGAAAATTTAACCTGGTTTATATCTCCTAAGGCTCTAGTTAAAAGATCTCCTGCCTTAAAATCCTCAAAAAAATATGCATCTTGAACCATAATTGATTCCATATATCTTTTATGTAGGGCATAATATAGTGATGTTGTTAAGCGGTTTTGAGAAAGCCTCATAAATGTAGCACATACATAAATTAATAAAACAGAGCCTAAAAATGGTAAAAAGATTTGGTATATTAAAATATCTTCTGTTAATGTTCCTTCCTCTATGCCTTTAGTTAATTGAGCTATTATAGTAGCTGGCAATAGATTGGAAACACCATTTAATAAACCAAAGATAACAACTATTACATAACGCCACCAATTTGGTTTAATATACCACATCATTGATTTTAAAAATTTAATCATGGCTAAGGCTTCCTTTCTAAATAATATTATATATTAATTTCTCTTTTCTTAAAGGAAATATTAACACAAAAAGAAGGCGTAAATTGCCTTCTTTAAATGTATTATTCTTTTATTTCAGATTGTTTACGAAGTAATTTTGAAATCCATTTTTTAGGAACAAAATGTGAAAAGAAATGTGCTAATCTAATACCAGCACTTGGAATAATTCTAAATTTATTCTTTAGCATTTTCTTTATCGCATATTCTCCTACATATTCAGGAGTTAATGATTTTATTGTAAATTTAGCATTTGCTCTTTCTTCAAATCCTGTTTTAACAGGACCTGGACATAATACTGATATATTTACATGGCTTTTCATATCTCTTAATTCTCTATAATATCCATGTGCCATAGAATATACAAATGATTTAGTTGCATAATATATATTCATATATGGTGCAACACCAAATGCTGCCGCAGATGCAGTCATTAATACATTACCTTTATCCTTTGCGATGAATCTTTTTAAGAATTCCTTAGTTAATATAAATGTAGATATATCATTTAATTTAATCATATTAACTTCTTTTAAAGTATCAGTTTTAGTAATACGTCCAATATCTCCATAGCCTGCGTTAGCAATAAATATATCAATATCAATATTTTTAGTTTCTTCTAATAATTTATAATTATCTTCTTCATTTGATAAATCATATGAATAAAATGTTATATTAGTTTTACAAGCTTTTTTTATTTCATCTAATCCTTTATCTGTTCTAGAAACTAATATTAAATCATATCCTCTTTTTGATAAAGAAATAGCCATTTCTTTACCAATTCCTTTTGTTCCACCTGTTATTAATGCAATCATAATCTTTCTCCTTATATTTCGAAAAAAAGAGCATTTACTGCTCTTTATTTTATATTATGAAATTTTAAGCTAATATCTAATGCCTTTACTGAATGAGTTATAGCACCAACAGAAATAAAATCAACACCTGTTTTTGATACTTCCTTGATTCTATCGATAGTCATATTTCCTGATGCCTCTAGCTGTTTTCTATGATTATTTAATTCAACACATTTTTTCATTAAATCTGTTGTCATATTATCTAGCATAATAATATCACAATCTGTATTAAGTGCTTCTTTAAATTGATCTAATGTTTCAACCTCTACCTCAATTTTAACATTGACCTTTGGTTTAATTAATTTAACAGCCTGAGTTATACCTCCAACAGCATCTATATGATTATCCTTTATCATTACCATATCAGATAAAGAATATCTATGGTTAGTACCACCACCATGTGTTACTGCAAGCTTATCTAAATATCTTAAGCCTGGCATAGTCTTTCTTGTATCTAATAATTTTGTGTTACCTTCTAATTCTTTAACATATTTATTAGTTTCAGTTGCGATACCAGACATTCTTTGGAATAAATTTAAGGCAACTCTTTCACCCTTTAATATAGTCTTAGTATCTCCTTCTATAGTAGCAATTGTATCTAATTTAGATACCTTATCTCCATCACGTTTATAGAATTTAATTGCAAATTTACCACCAACGATTTCAAATACTCTCTTAACAACCTCAGTACCTGAAATGATACCGTCCTCTTTAGCTATAAACATAGCTTTAGATTTATGACCAGTTGGAATTAAATTATCAGTTGTAATATCGCCTTCTGGCATATCCTCATTTAATGCTTCCTTGATTATCTTATCTACCTTAATCATATCAAGGCTTGAATTGATAATAAAATGACAGCCAATTGACTTAGGTCTAGCTATTGCTGCATTAATTATGATCATTGCACATGTTACCATGTTTAATGTTTCATAATAATATCTAGACATTACTTCTAATTTAATTAGGTTATTATAATGAGTTTCAATTATTTTTTTAGCTATATCAAGACCTTGACTAGTTCTTACTATAGATACATATTTATCCATAATTTCTCTAATTTCAGTTCTGATAGCTTTGAAATTATATTTTTTGAAATCCTCATTTACTAATGGATATTCCTTTTCAATTTCTTTTGTATTAGAAATATTATTATTGATATCATTAGCTATTCTTAAGCCAAATACTAAGCATTCTAATAATGAATTTGATGCTAATCTATTCGCACCATGAACACCAGTTGATGCACATTCTCCAACTGCATATACATTAGCCAAATTAGTATGTCCATCTAAATCAGTTTTAATACCACCACATAAGAAATGCTCAATTGGAGCAACAGGAATTAAATCCTTTGACATATCTACACCAATAGATAAGCATTTTTCATAAATTGTAGGGAATCTCTTCATTAAGAATTCTTTTGATTTAGAAGTTATATCAAGATATACATGGTCACTCCATGTATCAAACATTTCTCTATATATTGCCTGGCTAACTACATCTCTTGGAGCTAATTCCATTCTTTCCTTATCATATTTAGCCATGAATCTTTCGCCTTCAATATTTTTTAATATAGCACCTTCGCCACGAACAGCTTCACTAATTAAAAATCTTTGACCTTGTTTTTCTTCTTCATATAAGCCAGTTGGATGGAATTGAACAAATTCCATATTTTTAATTTCAATACCAGCTCTATATGCAAGTGCTATACCATCACCTACAGCGAATTTTTCATTAGTTGAATTTTTATAAATTCCACCAACTCCACCAGTAGCTATTACTATTCTTTTAGAGAAGAAATAAACTGGCTCATTAGCTTGATTAATAGCAATTAATCCAATTGCCTTTTTATTATTATCTTTAATTATTTCAAAGGCCATTTCATCTTCATATACTGTTATATTTGAAGCTTTAGCTAAAGTATTTCTTAAATCAGCCATTACCTTAGCTCCAGTTGCGTCTCCACCAGCATGTAAAATTCTTCTTGATCTATGTCCACCTTCAAGAGTCTTTACTAATTCTCCATCCTGGTTTCTATCAAAATTTACACCTAAATTAATTAAATTTTTAATATTATATCCAGCTTCATTAACTAATACTCTTGTAGCTTCCTTATCATTTAAATAAGATCCTGCCTTTAGTGTATCCTGATAATGCTCTTCTATTTTGTTTTCATCAAATTCTACCTCAGCTGCAATACCACCCTGTGCTAAATTTGATGAGCCTCTTTCAATTTTATCTTTAACTAAAATGGCAACCTTTAAATTTTTATCGAGATTTAATGCAGTATATATTCCTGCAAGTCCTGCTCCTAATATAACTACATCATATTCATATGTTTTTTTCATAATAACCACCTTTTATAATCAAAGATTATATCCTTTTTTATCATCATTTTCGTATAAACAAAAATTGACTTTTTTATGCTTCATTTCTAAAAATGTAGCTTTTTTATCCATTTTTTGAACTAACCATGATTCCTTATATTTAGGAATCCTAAATAATGTTAATGGAAACATATGTGTTTTAATAATATTTTCTTCTATTTTATTTATATCAAAATATTTAATTGCGTTTTTATATGCAATCAAAGGATGATGAAATCCATGAGGTCTTTTATGATCTTTATTATGCCAATCATATAAATAAAAATCATGTAATAATGAGCCTCTAATAAGTGAATTCATATCATATTTCTTTTTTGGCTTAGCAATTGAATATAAATAACATAGATATGAAACATTTATTGAATGATTTAATAATGTTGTCTTTCCATGTGCAATATAATTAGCTAATTCTTTATATTTTTCATTATTTATAAATTCTTTTAAATAATCACTAAATTCCATATTATTTACTTAATTCAAGCATTTTATTAACACAATTAACTGCCTTTTTACTTACATCTTCTGGAATTTCAATTTCATTTGTTTCATTCTTTAAGCATTCATATAAATCAGTTAATTTTGTTAATTTCATTTCAAAGCATCTTAATCTATCACTAGCTACATAAAATTTTTTATTTGGATTTCTCTTTTGCATTTCATGAATAACTCCAACTTCAGTACCAATGATAAATTCATCATGATTTGATTCTGTAACATATTCAATTAATTGTTTAGTTGAACCTACATAGCTTGCCATAGCTAATACATCTAAATTACATTCAGGATGTGCTACAAATTGGGCATTTGGATGTAATTTTTTTATTGCGTTGATATCCTTTGGTTTTAAACCATTGTGGATACCGCAAAAGCCTGGCCATAAATCCATTTTTATATTTGATTTACTCATAGCATATGCACCTAAATTTTTATCAGGTCCATATAGCATTTTTTTACCTAATTTTGAATAATGATCAATTATTTTTAAAGCATTAGATGATGTAACACATACATCAGCATATTGCTTACATCTAGCAGTTGAATTAACATACATTAA
>AUXO018294757.1_pt1 | contig 14306 bp, 10 predicted proteins | sample 768731 | NCBI WGS metagenome assembly AUXO01 (sample SAMN02715735, study PRJNA202380) | gut metagenome | biome: sheep rumen | host: Ovis aries | place: New Zealand: Palmerston North | reverse complement strand
TGAACGGCTTGCCTTTGCTTCGTCTATGCTTGTTACCCAGCTTGCATGTATTGCAGGCGGCTGAGGTGTGTGCTGAGGCGGAAAACTAAACTGCTGCTGTGGAGGGAACGGAAGCTGCTGCTGGACGTAATTTCCCTGCATAGAGTTTCTCATGTAATAATCGTTTATCGGATTCATCTGATACGGTGGCATATCAATCTCCTTTCTGATTGATATACTACCTTTCTTTGAGTTTCAAAGGATAAACAATTCTTGTAAAAGTCTTTTACAAAAGATATATGATTTTTGACTATTGCATAATTTTCAAAAACACAGTTATACTTAATTAGCTGAGGTAAAACATGGAACTTAATGAAGGAAAACTTCAAAATCTTCTCTATGAGAAAAAAAGACATATAAAGTCAAAAGAAATGCTTGTTTCCATGATTTTAAGCCTTATAAGCTATATTTCTGCATTATTGGTTTCAGATATATCCAATCTTTCAAAGACAAAGCTGATTCTTATTATTTTGATTTCCTTTTTATATTTTATGATTCTTTTAATATCAATTCATGGCTTTAATTATTCTGCTGAACAGCTTTATAAGGATATCTGTTCAACATCAAAAGTGCATGATTTTTCACTTTTTGTAATACGAAATAATCATGCTCAGTACCTGCTGAAAAAAGATTCCAGGTGGAAAACTTATTTATTCCCGTATAAGAGAACAAAAGAAACTGATGATGCGGATGATGCCGTTGTTTTTTTAAGAGAAACACTGAATATACATGCAGCCGGAATCATAAATAAAAAAGAAACTGATATTACAAAACGTTCAGTATCTCAAAATATTTCAAAGACATATCATCATACATTCTATCAGATATCATCTGATAATATTCCTGATTCAAAATCTTTCAAGATTAACGGCTGTACTTACAAATGGTACTCCATTGATGATATGAAGAACGATAAAAGAATAATGCTCAATAATTCTGAAACAGTTGAATTCGTAGAAAAGAATTTTTAATCTTTTACAATCCCGCTTTTCAGCATTTTTTCCCTGATTCTTCTCAGTTCTTTGCTGATTACAAGCTGACATACGCCTATAGTATCAGCAATAAAACCTACGCTCTGTCCGTCTATGTAATACATTTCAAATATCTTATTCTGCCTTTCTGTCAGTATGATTTTAGAAAGAAGTTCTTCAACGTCTGCTCTGGTTGCATCACGAATCCAGGAATTGATTTTTCTTAAAGTCGCATTCATACGACATTATCCTCCCATATCAAAATACTAAAACATAAAAATGTTTTGCTTAATTGACATGGGAGGGCAACGTGTTTTTTTTTCTAAGCCTCTAATTCATTTATTCTTTTTCTTGCATCTTCTCTTTTTGTAAGAACTTCAGCATATTCTTCTTTTGTTGCTACACCTTCCATTATTTTGATAGTAACATAATCAGTATCATTCAGATAATCTTTTAGCTCCCTTATTTCCTCTTCATCAAGCTGTTGTTGAGTTATAATGCCTGCTGCAAGTTTTTCCTGTATCGTCATTTCAACAAGAGCGTTGTTAAATATTTTATAGCCAACCGGAATAGGTTTGTCACCATCAATATACATTTCTAAATCTGTTTTCATTACAATTTTTGTATGATCAGAATTCCATTTGTGTTCAGGCGGCATTTCTACTAAACCTTCATCTACAAGGGTCTCAAAGTCCTTTTTACTCCAGTTTGAATTATAAAATTCTATAGGGTCTCCAATATTGCCGTTCCAATTAGATGTTACTTCTATTGCATCAGAAGGCAATTCTTCTCCGTATGTAAACTCATCAATTTTATTGTCTTTTATTATTATGTAATAATACATTTCTCCCTCCGTGAATATTTTAGCTGATATTTAATAAATTTGTTAAGCGTAATCCATTGCACATGTAATTCCTTTGCAATAGAATTTTTGCTCCTTCCTTCAGAAAGCCATTGTTTTATTTTTTTTGTATATGGAGTAAGTTTGTAATGTGTAGGTTTTTGTCCTGGAAGCCGACCAATTTGTTTACCTTCTTTTCTCGCCCTTGCAAGTCCCATTTTCGTTCTTTCCGATAAAAGCTGTCTTTCTATTTCAGCACTTAAACCAAAAGCAAAAGTTAACACTTTTGAAACTATAGAATCATCACATTCAAATCCTTCTTTGATTGCTTTTACTTTTACACCTTTGTCTATGCACAATTGAAGAATGTTCATTATCATTATCAATGAACGGCCTAAACGAGAAAGTTCTGTCACGATAATAATATCTCCAGACTGCATTATATTAAGCAAGTATCCAAGTTTTCTTTTTTCAGGTTTTTTCGTTCCTGAAGTTGTTTCATCAACCCATTGTACATGATGCAATCTTTTTCTTTTGCAGTATTCTTTTATAACAAGCTTTTGATTTTTTGATGTTTGTGTATCAGTCGAAACTCTTATGTACCCATAAATCATGTCTGAATAATAACAAAAAAAAGCTGCCTTGTATTACATAAGGCAGCCTTGAATGAAGTTTATGCAATAGGCGTTAAAAACGTGATTTCATAATTTTTTATAGATGGATTAAATTCTTCTCCTGTGGTACCGTCTGCATAAATGTAAAACTCCTGTTTATCATAATTATCATCATAGTACCATAAGCAGATAGCATCAGAGTATTTTTGGGAATTTACTATTTTGTCAGTATATTCTTTTGTGTTTAAGAGTAGTTCAAGAGTATCTGTGCTTACAGTGTATTTATAATACATTTGGTATGATGAAATTTCCCAATCGCCTGTTTCTTCACTGCCTTTTTCTTCAATTACATTTTTTTCTAGTATAAGTATACCATCAGAAGAAAGAACTTTCTCGGTTATATCAAGAGTCTTTGTTACCACATCTGTATAAGATGATTTGTCCTCATTAAAAATAACAGTGTGTAATGTAAAATTGTCAACATAAACACCCTCTATTTGCTGAGTATCGGCTTTGTAATAACAGAAATACTCTTCGCCATTATCATTTATACCTTCTTCATAAATACAGTTAGAAACATAATCATCATAAAAAGGAAGGTTATCATTGTTTGTAATGATTTGTCCGTTTTCATCTATTTTGTAAGCTGGGTTTGTTATAGCGATATTATCGCTAGTGTTCCATATATAAAATATATTATTATATTTATTTAATTTAACTTGATAAAAATCATGCGAGAAATCTGTAATATATTTTCCTTTTACAAAAAAATGAAATCCCTCACTATCTACAATATTTTTATATCTATCGCTTTTATTCATAGCAGCAACATTAAATACATCAACAGAATATTTTAATTCAATTTTCAACTTTGAATCACTTATTGAAAAGAAATAAACACCTTCTATATCATTTAATATTCCACGAACGATAGTTATCGGGTTTTCTTCTTCGTCTAATGAATCAGCTCCTATTTTTATAAATGTAAATACATCAACGGAATATAGATTTCCGTCTTTTAAATCAAGAACATAATTTGCATCATCAGAATTTAAGGTATCTGATTTTATAGAAGTAACGGTATTTTGTGTAAATCCCAAAAATGCAAAGTTTGAATCAATGTGAAATACAGATAAATTCCATGTCTGTTCAGTTATATTACCTTCAATATCTGTGAATGTTATAAGCTCAAGAGAGCCATCCTGTAATTCACCAACAAGTTTTGTTCCGTCAGCAGCCTCAATTAAAATTGAATTATCAATAGACCTTACCGTCCTTGATTGCTGATTAAATGTACCTGCACCAATAGCCGTATACTTTTGAAAATCTTTAACGCTTTTCAGATTAGGCATATCTTTTGAAGATACACTTTCTTTGCAACTAAAGAAAACAACAGAGAACAAAGTAAACAATAATAAAAAAATCTTATTTTTCATTTTAATCTCTCCTTTTATAAAATTATAACATATTTTTAATTTATGTTTAATAAAGAAAATGTTTTTTTTAATCGGACGGTTTAATTGAACAATGGGGTTTATCATCTTCTAAGGTCGTTACATTACCTGTTGCCTTCACGACAACTCCTTATGCAGCTTCATTTTCTGCTTGTGGTGATACTTCACGAGGAAATTATTCTTACCACGGCTATTATGATATAACAGAAACTTCTTTCACAACTCTAATGCCTGATATAACTAAAAATACTCCTTTAGCTTTTTTTGTTAAAGGCTACTAATATCCCTTAGTTAGCCATTGAGATACCAAGTTTCCGTCATTTGTCGTCTTTATTGTAAGACTACTTGATGTTTTTTCTTTGATTGTAAAAATGGCTCCTGTTGTATTATCTGATGATGTAGTAACCGCGCCTCTGTAACAAACAAAGGAAGAGTTAGAACTATAAAGTACAGATAAGGGAATAATCCTAGTTTCAGTTCCATTCCATGCCACTGTTCCCCATTGTTCAATCAAACCGTCCGTTTAATAGCCAACAGTTCTCCAGCATCTCGCATTAGTTGAATAAGTATTTCCACTTCCATTGTAATGCAGAAGCTTAGATAAAATAAATGAATTTTCTGTAACCGCATAAATATTATTTTGCCAAAATTGTCCGCCTGATAGAGATGAAGAACTATTAGTTTCAGCAACTTCAACTTGCAAGTTATAATTTGTATTTGAATAAGTGATTGGTAATGAAACAGTTTCAATTCCGCTTGCAGTAGAAGTTATTCCTTGTTCCTCAATCAAACCGTCCGCATATTTTAGTATCCTTTTGCAATCCAGGCAAAAGAACCCTTAAAAGCGTAAAAGCTGAAGTTTGTATTTGATACATTATAACAGTTCATGCGATATTGAGGGGAATCAGAACTGTTGGACATAATGTGTCCTTCACAATTTGGCGTGGATTGATACGGACAAGGATATGAAACAGAATCAGTACCTTCCTGTAAATATGCTTCAACTCCCCACTGTTCAATCAAACCGTCCGCATAAACTGCATAACTTATTGATTCGGAATTGTAGCTTATAAGTTTTGGATTTCCTCTTACTAAAAAAACAGATTGAGTAGAAGTTACTGTTCCATCTTCAGAAGTTACTTCAATTCCTGTAAGGTATAACAGTTCTATTGTTGTACTATTTAGAAGCCAATAATAATAACCGCGATCACTTATACCTGCTGTTATTTTATGTGCTCCTAACGGATAATATTTTCCATTCCTGTAATAAACAATAGGAATGTCTGTATAAGTAGTAGAAGTGTAGATTCTTATTTTTAGGACATTACTTACACTAGATGAACTTCTTTGTACTGTAGAATAACAATCACTACTAAATGTTACTCTTACAATAGTTTTTCCATGTGTAAGAGTAATAGGAGTAGATGATGAATTTGTAGAAATATACTTTGAAGTAGAGGCAGATGAAATTGTACCTCCAGCTACATAAAAATTATAAATATTATTTTCGAGATGAAGCAATCTATCGGATATACTACCAGAAGCTATCTGCCAATATGTACCATCAAAATCAAAAGATATTGTTTCTCCAGCTTTCCATAAATATGCGGATGTAGGAGAAGTAAACTTTCTAATAGTAATCGCTCCTGAAGTTTGAATATCACCATTCTCATCAGTCCATTGAATATTAAGCGAAGGGGAGGTTGCTGTATTTTGATTTGTAAATTTTACAACAATCCTCACTCCTGCTGTTAACTCGAAATGTGAAACATCCTGAAGAACGGCCACTTTTGCTGCCGTAGAACTTGCAGTAGAGCATGTTGCAAAACAGTCATGCCTTGTTCTTTCCGTATGTTCCTTTAATATTTCTTTAATTCCTGTGTATGCCGCCATTTCATTCTCCTAAAATATCTGATCAAAATCTGCATCTGTAAGAGACAGGATTCCGTTTCCTATATTTGAATGAACTTCATTTTCATCTGAAGCCCATAATACAAATGATTTCTTTGAAGGATCTAATCCGTCTACTGAAGTTCCGAACTGATATCTGTACGTCATCAACTTCTTTAATTCGGCAGCAGTTATAATTCCTGCTCCTGCAAGTTCATCAATGAGATTAAAAAGCCTCAGTTTTTTATCCCCACTGTAAGTAACAGTCTTAGTTCTCTGAGTTACAAGTTCCCCCGTTACTGCATCAAGAGTATTACTGTAAACTGTTAAGGTACATCCTGCAGCTGTAAGGTCTAAAGTTATCAAATGCCATGAAGAACTGCTGTCTGAGACTTTAGGCATAGAAACATAAATATTTTCAAGAGCAGTGCAGTTTGCAAAACAGTTTGTCATTGTCGTAATAGAAGTGTCTACACTCCAGTTATATATGTCTTTCAAAGAAGTACATCCAGAGAAAGCCTGCGTAAGATTCGTAACACTGGGAGGCATATTGTAAACAGTTTCAAGAGAAGTAAGATTCTTAAATCGTCCTGACAAATCTGTAGGAGAACCACTTATTGTAATCTCTGTTATTCCTGTACATCCTGTGAAAGCAGAATCTGCAATTGTATTGCTAGAAAAGTCAACAGTCTCCAGAGTTTTATAGTTATAAAAAGCATACGCATTTATTGAACTGGCTGTAATTTCTGCGTTTTTCAGTGCATAGTCTGGAATCTCACTAGGACTTATTTCAGGAAACTCTTCATACGCTAATAAATAACATGTCCCGTTATTAAGCGGATTTGCATTCTCATTTGTAAAAGCAATTCCACACCAACTGTCAACAGAATTAGGGTACATAACAGCATACAAAGAAGAACATCCTGAAAAAGCATCTGTTCCTATAGTTGATAAAACAGGGCTTAAATCTATGTCATATAATTCTGAGCAATTATAAAATGTATAAGCAGGAATATTTTCTAATGCCATACAAACAAAAACAACAAGATTTGTACAGTTTGCAAAAAGTCCAGTTGCACTTGTTTGAGGTGTACTCATAGTTGGATTTCCATAAATTCTGACTGACCTGATATTACTAGATGAAAAAGCTGCTAATCCTATACTTAAAACGGTAGAAGGTATTTCGAGTTCATAACTTGATGAAAAATTCGTACAACCATTAAAACAGTATTCTGGAATACTTGTTATTGCTGTGTCTGATATATTTATTGATGTTATAGGAGTGCTCTGAAAAGGACCTAAACTTCTATAAACTCCATCTATATAAGAACCTCTGGGGTTAAGAGTTTTAACTGTAGAAGGCAGTGTAACGGTTCCTTCGTATGCACGAGGACATTCCATCATTGTTGTAAGTTCTGTGTTATATACAATACCATTTACAGAAACAGCATCACTACAGCCTGTCAAATTTATTTCCTTTAAGTCCGGGAAACAGTAAGCTGGAATAATATCCCCAGCATTTTGATTATATTCATAACTTGTATTTCCACTCAGATTTATTGTTACAATACCATTGATTAAGCTTTTGAAAGTATTGTATTGAGGCAGATCAAAATGTTGCTGATATGCAATAAGATATTCAGCAGAATCTATCCATAGATTTATTTTTACACCGGCTTTATATCCACTTGCCAATACCTGTTCTAAGGTTGAAAGAGTAAATTCATATGGTGGAAAACTTTCATACTCTATAAGGGAGCCTTTGCAGTTTTCTTCCGTTAATCCCGTTATCTTTATATCATAAGGTGTGTCTGAAACACTAAGCCCTCTTGCATATGCTGCATAATTATCTATGCTTACACTTACCATTCTTAAACCCTCTTAAACAGTTTTGAACTTACCTGTTCAGAGGTAAGCCCCCATGACGTTGAGGCCTGTGAATTAAGGTCATCAACCTCTACAATTACAGTTACATCTTTCGTGCTGTCCGTAAGATGTATATAATCTTTTTCTACTGCAACATATTCTGCTTTCGTAAATACGGAAAGCTTTTCATATCCGGCATTTTGTACTGTATCAAGCGGAATGGAAGCAACAGTGTTTGCCTCATTAGAAAGGGCATAATTTCCCTGAACAGGAAGATCACTGACATTCTTGAACGTGCCGCTGAAACTTCCAGACAGACCATTGCCACCTTCATTATCAAGAACAGTATTTTCAAAATGATATGCCTTTAAGTCAGAATCTCCTATTACAGTGACAAAGTGGGGAAGGTGAGATTCATCTGTTTCATTGGTGATAGTCATGTTGCCTGACGTATCGCAGTAAACCTGTCCTACATCAGTCCATTCATCACTGACTTTCTGCTGAATCTTGATTCCCTGATGTGAAATGGCAAGGCGTTTGGTCTTATCAGAGTTATATACATAAGTACCGCCTTCAATATTCGTTTCATTGTTTCCCTGAGAATCCGTTGAAAATTCTATATTTGCAGCCTTCAGTTCAATCTTGTAACTGACAACATTCCCCGTACCGTCAATTACAGGAATTACACGGAAATACTGGTTATCATCTCCAACGCTGAACGCACCCTTATAATCCTTCCATGATTCAGGAGCATCTTTAGTTGAAAGTACCCAGAAGTTGTCATTGCTTCCACTGAGGGACCCCTGAGAAATTTCTCCGAGATTTGCAGTAATTGCAGAAAGTTCAGGAACATATATTTTGGCATATTCAGCATTGGCATATACAATGTCACGTAGAGCTGAAACAGTTGCAGTAACTGTGATTTCTTCTCCGCTTTTAGAAAGCCATTCAGATTCATCTGCTTCATTGAATGCCTGTATGTCAAACAGATACGGAGTATCACACATATTGCTTCCTTTGCCGTCATTTCCCTGGCCGTACAACGGAACAACCTGAACGTAAGTTCCGCTGCTTACTACATATCCGACACCATCCTTATAATTATTTTCGTCGCCATAAGGATTTCCTGACACAGAAGGCTTAAACCATGACGCATCAGCATCAACGGTTATGATTTCACTTCCATCATTATAAGTTAAAAGTCCTCTCTTTATTCTTATTCTGTATTTAACATTACCATATACCACTCTTGAACTTGAAGAGGCGGGCTGTGACATGGAAAGGATGATTCGCCTGTCAGCTGATTTGTCAATACTTACTTCCGGCTTACTCACAATCCAAGTTCCATATGTATCAGTATAGAGATCAGCTTCCGTCCATTCTTCACTTTCCTTCTTATATGCGTTTCTTGCCTTAATCCTGAACTTCCAGTTGTTCAGTTCACTGTATTCAGGATATCCGTCTGTACTACGATTAAACGTATATGTATAAGAATTTGATTCAGCTTCTGCAAAATCATTCCATGTTGCCCCTTTGTTTTTAGAAACCTGAATGAAATAACATCCGAGTGTATTCTTCAATCCTTCTGAACTGAGAGCATTCCACAGGAAGCGGATTCCGGTTTCTCCTGCAACAGCTGAAAATCCTGTTATTATGTCAGGGCTTGAAATGTTCGGATTCGTATCACTTGCGACAATGTTTGCTGCAATATTTGCGGCCTGATTCAGTGCATTTACAACATCAGATGTAGAAGCAGAAGAAGATAAATTATAGTTTTCAGAATAAACGTTTCTCGGTGTCATATTGCTCTGAAATGTTGGAAGTTCTTTTCCGTAATTAAACATCTCAGGCTGATACTTGATAAGCGTAAATTCAAAATTATGTTTTGTGTCAGACTTTACTCCGGCAACTCTGTATAATGCACATTCATTGCCGATCTGTCCGAAGCCTACGACATTATCAATCTGCGGATTATATTTATATACAACACATTCGTCAGTATCAACAACATCTTCTCCCTTTGCAAGTTTTGTTTCAAACAAAACAACGTTTGTTTCTCCGTTTTTTACAGTAAATATCTTTCCGTTTAAATTAACTTTTGTTCCTGCTGGAGCAAATCTCAATGTTATGACTCGAGATTCCTTAAACTGTCCCGGCTGCATTATAACGACACCAAGCTTTACTTTATCATCTTCATCTAAAGTTCCGTCATAATGATATGTTCTGTCTGTTAAAAACCCGTATATATAGTTATCATCTTCAATAAGCTTGGTAATTCTTGCTCCATAATCCGTACCGAGAAGCATGGTATCGTCCTGAAGCTTGATTACACTTCCAAATGGAATGGAATATCCTTCCATTCCGATTTTCTTAACAACTTTTTCCTTTCCTAAAATTCTGTTTGCAAGAATATATCGGCCGAGGCTCCATGCCTGATACGGATTGGTTACAAAACTAAGACTGTATGATTCTATAGGTCCGGTATGGTCTTTTTCTGTCTCTCCGTCCATCATTGCATACAGGTTGTTTGTCTGATAGCCGTCATTTTCATCCTTAAACGGAATCATAAGACCGCTCGGAGGTTCTTCATAAGAAATAGAATAAGAAGATGACAATGTGTTTGCCTGATTGATAAGTCCAACAGGATAAGGTTCTTCTTTATCAACTACAAACTTAAGTTTATTATTCTTACTCCTTGTATATGCAGATCTTCCGGCAATGCTTATAAGTGCCATTATTTCTTCCAGCTTTTTATTCTCATAAAGATAGGCATTAGCTGAAAATTTCATATGCACGATTTCTCCGGCAGAATGTTCTACTTCATCACCGTTTTCGTCGTAATGCCATCCGTCTTCTGAGTATGTACTTCCATCTGTTACATCCTTACAGAAATTGTACATATCAATAAGAGAAACCATGTCGTAATCATCATAAGAAAGAGCATCATATCCTACGTGCTGACCGAGACCTGCAAGAAGAGCAATAGAAGCTGCATTGTTTTCGCAGTAACGTGCTATATTCTTGTTATACAGTTTGTTTCCGTCTTCATCTTCAATATACGTATCTTCCATATCATTCGGAATAACGTAACGCCCGTTTGCGTCAATATTATCAGAAACCCTGATGACATTTGTTACGAGATTTTTTGTAAAGTCGTTACCATTTTTTCTCTGCGTTGACTTTAATCCATTCTGCCTGTCCTGTATAAACTGTTCTTCCGTTATTTCTTCGCCTTTAGTCCCGTCCGGATTATTAGGCTTGAAATATTTCATGCTCGAACTGACGTTTTTAGGAAACCATTGCTTCAAATCATCATCATAATATGGAGCAAACGATTCAGCCATACATGACAGTTTTTTGAGAGTATTTGAAATATTGTCAGTATTATCCGTTTTGGCACTGACTGCAATAAGACAGCATTTCCGCATTAAATCTTCCGAAAGCGGACGCTTCCTTTCAAGAACATTATTTTTCTCTAATTTATCACTGTCAAATATATCCGTACTGAGTGTTTTCCATGTAAATATGTCATTGTATGTCGCAGCAGATTTTTTAGACGTGCTTGATGTTTCATCAATATAATTAGGCGAAAGTCTTACGCACCTTATTTCAATACTTTTCATCGTATTTGAAGAAGACATGAAATATGCCTTAAACTGTCTTATAAAATCTTCTTCATCTGTGTAGGTAAAATTACTTCTGGCCCACTGTTCAAAATCAACATTAGAAACTATTCTGAATTCACTTATACCGCCCTGTGCATCCCATGAACCACAGTAAGGCTCAAAATTAAATGCCTTTGCTCCAAGCCAGTTATTATTGATTAGAGAGGCATCTATATCATTTCCTGTATGTGCAGCAACGTCATTACTTCTCTCAGAAGCAGTGTAAGTATTTAAGACTGATATTTCGTTTATCGAAAAATCTTTATTTGATAAAACTGATGCAGATTCGACTACATTTTCTTCTGCAAAAGTTTCCCCCTGCAGATATAAATAGTCATCTATAAGAAATGTATCCAGCTTTGCTTTAAATGGTCCTCCTTTTAATACCCATGAATATGCTTTAGGATTCCGTATGTTGTTTACATCTTCAATTGAAAAAGTTTTTACTATTTCTAAAGTAGATTCTCCTGTGGCAATTGTTCCATTAATATCAATATATTTTTCTGCATACGCATTTAATATACCTCTTCGTGACCTTGCAGCTTCACGTCCTTGAGTATAATAATATTCCAGTTTACAAGAACTGCTTAAATATATACGTCCTGATATCGTTGTATTTCTTGAGACAGGGGTATCTGTAGATACCTGAATGGTTATTTCTCCAGCAGCAGATGTATATAAATAAGTTGATCTGTTTCTATTAGAAACGTCTGCCGTTATACTTATATTTATATCAAAATTCGATGTTACACTTGATACAGTCTCAAAGGAGTGCCAGCCTCGCACAGGTGTTTTTTCTGTTTTATGAACAGAATCCCACCAGTAATCGTCTGAAGTAGGGTCTGTCTCTCCTGTAATTACACCAGATACATCACCATCACTTTCATCATTATCCTTAGAGTAAACCCTCCACTGTAATGCAGTCCATAAAGGTATGGATTCATATTTTACAGTACTGTTTCCATCAGAATCACTTTTAGAATAAGTCTTATATAACCCGTTTGCAAAATTTAATTCTACTGTTGCAGAAATAGGGTACTGCCTTGTAAATTTTATACAGTTATTTCTTAATCCGTTTTTTAATGCAACTCCCTTGTATGCAACGATATCATCATCATGTCCATCTACAATGTAAAGTACGTTGGCATTTATATCATCTTGTATTCTTGCATATGGATATACAGTTCCGTAATCTATAGCTTCTCCATTCTGCCCCTGCTGCAAAATTTCCACTGTTATGTCATTATCAGCCCAGACTGAAACAATGTCTCCGGCATCTGTTTCTCCTTCTGAATTTACACCCCTTAACGAACCGTGAAAAACAGTTTTTATTCCTTCATTTCGAGACCATCTCTGATTTCTTGCCAGCAATCTTTCGCCAAGCCTGATGTCTGTGATTTTCAAAGGGCTATATCCGACCAAATACAGAGCTTTTATATAATTTGTATGACCATAACCTCCTGTAATTACATTATATGGAGAACCGACTATAAACGGAGTGACAATATGTTTTCCCAATACAGCAGGAATTGGATTGTTCAATAAAAGCTGATTACTGGCACCCCTTATATCAGGAAGATTTTCTGTGTCAATTCCTTTACTGTAAGAAGAAGAAGTGTTGGGATTTAAATTTTTAGCTAATCCATATGCTACCATCCCAAGGACAAAACCTACTGCAGCTCCTGCTAAAGCTCCCTGCCATGTTCCTGTTTTAGAAAATCCCTCTAATGCACCAGCTACTGCTCCTGATAAACCTGAAACAAGATAACCTGCTGTATCTTTTGACTGAGGAAGTATTATAATCTCAACTGAATCCTGTTGCTTTATAACATAATCAAGTTCTGCACTCTTGCCGTTTACAATTATGAGAACGCTTAAGTCCGTTCCAATCGGTTCATAGGTAGTTTCGCCTGTTTCAACATCATAACATTCACAGTATGTTGCTTCATACGGATTTGAAAGAACTGAAGAATCAATAATATCCCTTACGGATTTTTCTTCCGTTATTTCCAAGATATCCTTGGAATTTTCTATGACATTTTTTGTAATCGTTATCATTGCCATCTGTAAATTCTCCACTGCTTTCTGTAATAATCTGATAAGCTAAGAATCCTGACTCCCAACCTATCGCAATGAATAAACTTATCCGTTCCGACTATTACACCTATATGAACCATGTTTCCGTTTTCAAAAAAACAGACTAAGTTGCCAGGTTCCTGCTCTGATGTCATACAGACTTTTTCCTTTAATTCTTCAAGCACGCCGCTGCATTTTTCCGTAAACATCTGTGATGTTGAACTGTTGTACCAAAGGTCAGGGAGTTTATGTCCGAATCTCTTAGATACTTCAATCGCAAGCCCATAACAGTCATATCCTGTTTTTTTTGAGCGTCCATGTGTATGGAAGGGAATACCGATTAAATCACTTATGTCATTCATCTTCTTTTACCGATGGAAGTTTATCTTTAGTTGCAGTTTCAGCAGGAACATTTACCTGAAGCGCATCCTTAAAAACAACCTTAAATGAGGCTGTTGACCTGTTGTATGTAACGCTTGGAAGAGTCGCTTTAAAAGAATCAAGATAATAAAACTTATACTTAGAACCTTCTTTTGCAAAAAAGGCCGTTATTTTTACAGTACACTGAAGTTCGATTGAACGCAGGATACTGATAACTCTTGAGTCAATCGTTGAAATTACAATGGAAGCCTCTCCTATTTTCTGACCTGTTTCTTCTGGCAGTGTAAATGTAAACTTACACGGCAAGTACCTTTTCCCCTTGTATATTACGGAATTTGTATCTGATATTACCCGAAGATAACAGTTTTCCTGTTCCAGAGAAGGATCATCCCATTTTATGTCCGGGTTATATATCTCAAGAAGGGCAGGGATATATCCGTCTGACGTAGACTTCCATATTTCTTCCATTGTGACAGTTCTTAAGTCAAGTTTAGCCATTCGTTCCCTCC
>AUXO010167041.1_pt1 | contig 14306 bp, 11 predicted proteins | sample 768731 | NCBI WGS metagenome assembly AUXO01 (sample SAMN02715735, study PRJNA202380) | gut metagenome | biome: sheep rumen | host: Ovis aries | place: New Zealand: Palmerston North | reverse complement strand
GTTGGTAAGGGAGCCGTTGATCTCCTCTCCCGCGAGCCTCTCTTCATCCTCATCGGAAAAACCGTTGGCGGTCACGGCGGCCCAGATCTCTCCTGTCGCGTAGTTGATCACCAGGACGCAGGCATCTCGGTAGCCGTACCCCTCCAGAAGGTCATAGATGTCAGCAGACAGACCGGCGTCTATGGTGAGTCTGACGTCGCCTCCCACCTTCTCCCCGATGTTGAAGATGCCAGAAAGGCTGAACTGGTCCTGGCCGGTCCCGTAGAGCTCACCGGTACGGCTCAGCACGAAGGCAGGATTCTGGCCCGCCTTAAGAGCGGACCAGCCCAGGAGCCTGGAAACAGCTTCGGCGTACATATCTTCCAGGTCGATATGTCCCGGTCTGTCTCCCCGAGCGATACAGATCCCGTTCCTGTCGTAGACAGAGCCAGGGATCACTTCATCCGCTGCGGCCCGGATCAAAAGAGACTCCGTCTGTGGAAGCTCCCTGACCTCCCGGTAATGCAGACTCGCACAAGAAACCATATAGAGGCTGCTCAGGAGCAGGATCCCATAAAGAAGGGGAAGCCCGCTCCTCCTTACGAACAGAGCCCTTTTTTTCTTTTTTCTGTCATATATCTGTTTTTTCATGCTAAATACTCCTCCGAGGCAGAGGGTCCGGGCTGTCCCCGGAGTCCCCTTCGCCTGATTACAAGACAGATGGCCAGGTTGCAGTAGAGAATTGCATTAATGGATTTTGAGAGACTTAAGAAGGGGAAGCCCAGACCTGTCAGCGGCAAAGACCCTATATCACCGCCAATGCACAGAAGGGCCATCATGAGCAGCTGCAGACCGATCACGTCGTTACAGGTCCTGTCATATCGGTCTATAACATTTGTCTTCAGAATACAGACGGACATATATATGGCAAAAAAAGCAGTCATAAGGCCCAGAATCAGCCCGTAGTTGGCCAGTACGACCCCATAGATGTAGTCTGAAGTAAAGAAAGCCGGGTCCAGGAAACTCTTATAAGAAACGCCGGGACCCATACCCAGAAGGCCCCAGCGGGGGGCACTCTGTAGCAGGTACCCTACCCCTTCCGCCGCCTCCCGGCTCTGCTGGTCCCCGGTGAGGGCTTCGCTCATGTGGAGCCAGGTACCTACCCTGAGCTGGATCTTCCGGACATGGAGCATCAGGAATCCCGATCCCGCAAGGCCCACGGCCGTAAGAACCAGCTTCAGAAAAAGATTCCGGCCATGCAGGATAAAAATAATGACGGCCAGTCCGGCGATCATGATAGCGGTACCGAACTCATTGTTGGCAGCGGCAAGGAAGACGATCAGGCAGGACAGAAACAGGAGCAGGACCTGGCCCAGGGCAAGCCCCGGCCCCCTTTTCTTCAGGAAAGGGATATCCGTATAAACAGACATCAGGGAGGCGAAAGCCATGGGCGAGAGCAGAAGAAGCAGGGGAAGGACCATGACGAACCTGCCCGCCACCTTGATATAAAGGAAAGCTTCATTCTGAATGGCCTCCGGCTGCGGACTCAGTCTGGCAAGAAAAAGAAGGAAGGGAATGACCGGCACTGCCAGAAACCGGACGATCCTGATCCTGTAAAGGGGAATCCCCAGTCTGTCGGACCGGATCGCGAGGAAATAGGCAAGAACAAAGAAGAAAAAGCAAAGCATGTTCTGAACCAGCGCGGACCTGGCCAGGCCATAGGAATAAGCGATGGATGTTGAGAGGCCTGAAAGAAAGACAGCGATCCGGACCGGTCTCGCGTCAGCCCCCGTCCTTTTCTCATAGCCTCCACAGATATAGTTGATGGCCAGAAGGGGCAGGAGGGAAAGGGCCGTCATCGCCAGGTCCGCTGTCTCCCCTGACGGATGGGAAGAGACGGTCCAGACTGTCATCAGGACCAGGATAATGTCAAGAAGCCTCTCTGAAAGAGCCCTTCTTTCCCCTTGAACCGTTTTTTTTACCTTTTTCACGCAGCTCTCCTTTCTCCTTCTTTTGTTCCGACCGTAAAGGTATAGCCGTTCACGGTGAACCGGGCTCTAAATTCCAGATCAAGAGGTCCGGGCTTCTCTTCATTGAGCCGCCCCCTGTCTGTCACGATCGTTCCACTGCCCCGAATCCACCGCAGGGTCAGACCGTCCTTCCGGATGGTCATGCGGATCAGCCAGGGATTTTCCCGGAATCTTCCGTCCCTGACCCGGATATAGGAGGACTGGAAAAGACCGGGGCCGTTTCCCAGAATGTAGTCTCCTGTCTCCAGAACAATCCTGTCACGGAAGCCTGACAGTACATCGGCCCGCATGCGGATGCTGGAATGGATGTTCTGCATCTGCAGGTTTTCAGCCTGCCGGATGCCCTGCGCGATGAGAACCGCCGTCCAGACCAGAATCAGCAGGAGCATGGTCAGCTGCAGGACCAGCAGACTGATCTCTCTGACGAGTGAAAACATGGCTTCCCTCCTTTCAGGCCGGGAGAGAAAGGGGCCGAAGGCCCGGCTCCCCGGCCTTTTGTTGTTCTGTTATCAGCTGCTTTTTAAGTATAGGGGATGAATATATATATTTTTTTCAGACTGCTTCCAGGATCCTTTTCGCCTTTTCGGAATTAATGCCGGCGATGCAGACGACTCTGTTCTCCGCCGCAAGACTTTCGACCAGGTTCCCGTTTTCATCCCGGTCATTCTTGTAAAGGGGACTGTTTTCCTTAAAGGCAAGACCGTAAACACCTTCAATCTGATTTTCCGGGACGCCCTCTGAGACAAGCAGATCTGCTACGGCCTGGGCTCTGTGAGCAGACAGGGTCAATGATGATTCCATCTCGCCGAAGGAACTGGTGCCCCCGGCTATGATCACCCTGTAGTTCAAGTCCTCTTTCATGGCGGTTATGAGAGGACGGAGGATCTCTGCCGCCTCCTCCCTGGAGGTCAGGAGGACATCGGTATTGGCCTGGAAACTGAGCTGTTTTTCGCCCAGGTCATAGCTCTGGGTGTAATCGCCATCAGGCTGATCCTCCAGGGCCCGGTATACCATAACAGGTGTCTTTTCAGGATATTCTTCCTCAGAGGCGGTAAAACCACCGGCTACGACAGGGTGGAAGGACAGGACGCTCTCTGCCCCGCAGGCCGTCAGCAACTCTTTGACAAAATCCTCCAGGGCGGACTTCATGGCCTGGTTGAGGGGAACCTGGGTCTGGGAGTGGGGATCGGTCTCCCCTATGTTGCAGCAGATGACACGGATGCCGGAAAGATCCGGGAGACTCCTTTTTTCCTTCAATTCACTGATGACAGCGCCGGTATCCATGGTAAGCAGGTTATGGCCGGACAGATCAAGGTCTCCACTTGTGGACAGGCAGTTGCAGTCAAGGAAAAGGGTGCCTTTCTGTGCTTTTGCATGAATGTAGTGGTCTGCCAGGTAGAGACCGGCCATCAGATCCATCTCCGGCTCCCTTGCCTTTATCTTGCCGGCCTGAGTTGCCATCATGGCTGCCGCCTCTTCCAGGGATTTTTCGATCCTGGACCTGAATCTGTTCGTATTCATGTCACTGAGGGATTTCTCGTAAAGGATCTCAGGAATCCCATCCAGGACCCCGATGGCAGCAAAGGACTGGAAATCATTGTTCTCGAGAGCAGGCCGGATAAAGTCTCTGTACACCTGGGGCGTGACGACGGCGTCCTTAACGGGACTGGTCAGAATGACCAGGTTACTGGCTTTTTTTGCTTCACCGGAAAGGGTGGCGGAGTCATCTCCGTCTGCCTCCACCGCCGTATCCTGGTTTTTTCCTCCGGTCAGAAGATTCATAGGGTCCCGGGCCCCGCTGCTGCAGCCGGTAACAGAGGTCAGCATAAGGATAAGTGCAGTCATGACAAGGACGCTTCGGGAAAGGGATTTTCTCAGGTAATTTTTCATGGCGTATTCTCCTGTAATAATAATTTGATGCTTGCAGCTGCAGACCGGACAGGCCCGCCTGAAAGAACAAAGATGCCTGAATGGAAACAGGGGATCCTGCCCTCTGTCTGCAGACTGATTGTAAACCGGCCAGATTTTTATTTTTTACGGCTGTCTCCCTTTAAGGAGAAGGAAAGGTATAATCAGTAGAGCTCGCCCGGAACGGATCCTGTCTCTCCGTGAAAGCCCTCTTCTTTCTCTTCGGAAGTCTCTTCTTCCCAGTGTTCCGAGGCCCGGCAAGAGGCTGCCCTGTCAGTCCCGGCACTGCTGTCTGCCGGCTTCCGGCTTCTGCCCTCTTCCGGTCCCCGGATCTTTCGCCGGGCCATCGCTTCCTTCAGGGAAACGTAGGAGGAGTGACCGCGGGGCTTCTGCAGGACTCTGACCGGATCATCAGGATTGTCGGAAAGAGCAGCGATCTTATGGTCCGCTTCCAGAAGGATCTGGTTCATGGAAGCTTCCAGCACCATTTCCGCTTTATCAAAGCAGGCACTGATCTCCTCCAGGACCTCTGAACCGTCAGAAGCTCCCATCAGGTCTTTATAGCTGGCCTCTCTTTCCTTGATGGCCTGGTCGATCAAGCCCAGGACCCTGGTCCTACGCTGCTCCTCCAGCTTGGAGTCATTCTGAACAAGTCCCGCGATCAGGATCAGGATCGAGGTGAAAACAGGGATCAGAGAGATCACGATCATGGCTTCCGTCTGCCCGGCCTCGGGGACATATTTGCCGATGATCTGCCCGTAATCATCGCGCGGAACGTTGGTAGTGTCCCAGAACATGGCGGCCATGGAGGCCTTCTTCACAGCGTAGTTAAAAAAGGCACAGGCCAGGAAGAGAGCCGTCAGAAAGGCCATCATTATGAAATCGCCGAGCGTCTTGTTCTGCTTCTTGATAAGCCTGCCGAGAATGTTGGGAGAAGCGTCCATGGTGCCGGTAACAGAAAAGGTCGTAATAAAGACCAGCAGGGGGCTGAACTCAAGAATGCTTCCAAAACTGTGTAACATCGATGAGAAATCAATGATCATGGCAATTCCCGTGAACAGTAAAAGAGTCCGGGAAATGGGAATATCCCCGAAAGACTTTTCGAATTCTGTATTAATTCGTTCCATTGTCAATTCCTTTTTCTTCATTTTCATTTCTCTTTGACCTTTCCGTCGGCTTCCCTTTCTGTATTGTCTTCTTTTTCCAGAAGCAGTATGCTTCTTTTGACCTTCATGACCTGCAGACGGATCTGCTCCTTCTTGAGTTCCTTGTTTAGCATGAGAATGTCGAACCTGGAAGAAAGAGATTTACGTCTGTGCTCTGCCGCGTCAATCCTTATCCTGCGCCTAGTCTCACGAAGGGCGTTCCAGGCCCGGATAGCATCCATCCTTTCTTTACAGGCGGCCTCTTTCTTATCGGCCCGGAATGTGGTCCTGGCAGTCTTCATACGGTCATCCTGCTCCTGCAGGTTTCTGTAGGCATCGGAAGCCCTCTGCAGCTTAGCCTTCATATCCTGCAGAGTCAGCAGTTCCAGCCTCAGCATCTTCATCCGGCCTTCCTCAGCCCTCCGCCGCACTTCCAGCTCCTCCCTGGCCATACCAAGGCTTATGACCTTCTCCCCCCGGAGCTTCTCACAGGTCTTTAGAGCGGTGCAGATCACGTCTTCCTCAAACATGCCCTGGTATTCATCGTCACCGGCCGATACGGCGTCGATCACGGTCCCGCTTTTCCGGTGCAGGCTCAGGTGGCGCTCAAGGAGCCTCATTGCTTCCTTTTCAAAGTCGGTATTCAGCCTTCCTGCCCTTGCTTCACAGGTCCTGACATAATCGCTGCCTATCCCCCAGTCTTTTCCATTTGCATTCATTTACTATCTCTCCTTTACCATGCTTCTCTTTCATTGATATACTCGCTCTGAAAACAGGACAGGTCATTGTCCTTCTTTCGACGTTCATAGAAAAGCTCAGGCTGTCTGTCGAAGGCAGCCGGAACCTCTCCCTTTTCCGCCGGGATCCCGGCAGCGCGCAGGTAGGCAAGTTCCATTACAATGACCCCGTAGAGGCGCTGGCCCTGCCACATGGCCATATCGTCTTCCAGCTTCCGGATCCGGCCGATCAGTTTCCGGCCCTTTGCCTGAATGTCCCTGGCCTTTCGGACGCTCTTGGACCTGGACCCGTCTGCCCTGTATAGGCAGCGTTTCTTCAGGAGCGAATTATCCTCGACATCCGCGTCCTGATAAGCTCTCAGTTCCAGACAGGCCCGGATCTGATCCTCCATGGACCGGAGTCTCGCGCTTTTGTTCCTCGTCCTCAAATCCAGGATCCTGTAATGGAGGAGGTTGGACAGATTCAGTTCTCTGTCGGCTGCATCCAGAAAATCAGACTGGAACTTTCCGTCCGGCAGCAGGTCGATTCTGTTAAAACGGCCGTCGAAACGGCCTTTCAGAAAGATAAAAAGACGTCCCAGAAGAGGGATCTGATAGAACATGTAGAGCATCTCACTTACTCCTTTCTTTCTCATGGGAAGAAGAGGTCAAACGCCTGTCATCGGCTCCTTCCCGCCTCTCTTCCTCGTAATAGAGTCTCAAAAAATCAGGTGTCCGGCATGGACGATCAGGGACCCAGTCGGGGGCTTCCTTCCGCTTCCCGTAAGAAGGAGGATCCTTTCTTTCCGGGTACCTTTTCTTTTCCCCTGCCCTGCCTTCAAAAGACAGTCCGAAGGGCCTGTAGGCCTCTGTCTCATCGGGCGTCAGGGCATCCAGCCCCGTCAGGATCAGTCTGAAAAAGTTTCTGCATAAGGTCTTTATCGTTTTCATGGATTCATTATGGAACTGTGAATTTATTTATTTTTTGCTTCTCAGCAGCTCTCCCGATTCTCAGAGTCACAGGTCCGGAGCTCCTTCCCCACCGGGATCTCTTACATTGAAGCCCTAAAAAACCTGCTCAGGGCATACAGGTTATCCAAACTGGGAAGGCAGTCTCCTCTCTGCCGCTTGTAGATGGCCTGGGGCATGGAAGAGGCCATATATTCTGCTTCATCCTCTACCCTCAGTCCTTTCCTTACCCAGAGCTGGAGGATCCTCTTACCGGTCTCCCGCAGATCTATGACCGGATATTCCGGAAAGGCCCATGACCTTTCTATCTCTGACTGACACATACACATACCCTCCTAATGACCGTTTACAGGTTTCGGTGAAGGCCGCAGCCGCCTGACAGGCAGCCGCGGCAGGAAGTATATATGCCTTTGCAGGAATCAGGAGACCTTATTAAAATGCCCTTTCGTCATCCATGGCAGCCCTGCGGTAAGAGGGATCGAGGCACTTGTCTATCGTGTGGTCCAGACGGGGATTACGGTCCCAGCAGCGGAATTTATACAGTTCGCTTTCAGACCGGCCGTTCCGGAAATAATCGTATACACCCTTTGTAAATCTCTGGCTGAAGAGATAGAACCTGCCTTCCCGGCAGACAAGGAAAAAATTGATGTGGTCATTACAAGCAGTTACGATGAACTTATTTTTCATAGCTTTCTCCTTATCGGGATCGTTTTTATTGTTTTCTGTAACTCGGTAACTACACTATCCCATGATCCGGAAATTAATTTTTTTCAGTGGCCGTCAGGTCTCCGGGAAGGCATTTTTGTCTTCCTTATTTCCATCCCATATAAATACCCTGCCACATGGCAAAGATTAATTTCTTCTCTAAAACAAAACAAAAACCGTCTGCCGGAAGAATCACTCCTTCCGGCAGACGGTTTCCTTTGCTGCACTGATTTCACGGCCGACAACACATTTCCGTGAATTCCTATGATATTTTTATCTTCCGATCTCTCCAAATCGAACAATCTCCCGCAGGGCCTCCGCAAGGGACTCGTCGATCTGCTGCCTGTTGATGAAATGGACATTCATCTGTCGGCTCTGGTTCATGATCCGGCTATACTGCTGTCTGTCCTCCTCCGTGATCCCGGGGTCGCTGCAGATTACGATGGCTCTGGCATCCACTCCGAAGTAGTCGGCATAGTACTTGATTTCCCTGAGAACAGCGTCATCAGGTCTTTGGTGCATACAGGCTATGAAAAAGCTGCGCAGGCCTTTCGTGCCCACCATGTCGATCTCACTGCTGATCTGGTCGGTCTCCTTGACTTCCTTATTCCAGATAAAACCTACATTCATCCGGATATCATCCATCAGGGCATAACGGCGGATCGTGTGATAGACATAGAGCCTGAGGACCCCGTCCGCTGTTTCAAAGCATTCCCTGAAATAGGGATTTGTAAAGCGGAAGGCAAGATGAAGACCTTCCGGCGTCAGTTCGCTGCAGGTCGTGCCGTAAATGACCGGATAAAAGGCATCGGCTCTTCCCTCCCTGAGGAAGATCTCCATAGCTTCCCGGAGCTTAAAAAGGTCGCCTTCATAATCATCCGGGGACAGGGTCATATCTAAGGACCTGATCTGTCTGGTGATTACAAGGCCCTTTCCTTCCGGGCGGATCCTGTATTCTCCGCCGGGACCTGCCGAAGCCCTCTCCAGGATCTCCTGCAGGATTCTCTCCAGGTCCTCTGCCCTGGTCTTAATCCGGAGAAGACCATACTCAGCTTCCGAAGGGACCGCATAAGCCAGGACTGCTTTTCTGATCCTCAGCTCTTCCAGAAGAGCAGGGATACCGGCCATCCGCAGATCCCGCCCGTCTGCGGGGAGGTCAAAGGAGACAGGGGCCGCCTCTTCGGAAACAGAAATCCTCCATTCGTTCTCCTTCCTTTCCTTTGCAGCATACCAGGCAAAAAATCCGGTCAGGACCTGCCAGCTCTCAAAGGGTACGGACCTGTAGATGTCCCAGAGCCTTTCGTGATCCTTCTCCAAAAGAAGGATCCCCTCGCCCTCATGGTCCCCCGAGACCTCTGCCCCGGCCAGTCTGAAGACCTCAGTGACAGAGAGGGACCGTTTCTGCACATAGTAGAGGATCCTTTCGTCCCGCGTCATGGTCCGCAAGAGCTCATTTTCGCACAAAATCCAGGGAAGGTCCCTGAGGTCCTCCCGGCTCATCAGGATAAACTGAAGGGCCTGACTGCTGCCCGTCAGGTCCACGACCGCATCCTCCGTCTCCAGGTCCGGGTCCCGGCAGTCTACGCTTGTCACGGTGATCTTTTCAAGTCCCCTGGAGGTACGCAGAAAGTCTTCCGTCCGGCGGCAGATCCGGTCACAGTCGTATTCCTCACTACCTTCCAGGACCAGGTAGAGCACCTCCGGTTCGACCAGGATGGAGGAAAAGGCGTCCTGCCAGATATGAGGAGATACGGGCTTGTAGATCCTTTTGAAGGGTCTTGAAAGAAGCCAGGGAATTTCCGTAACGATGGACAGGTCTGAATCCTTATAATCGTGGTACTGGTTCCTGGCCCGGATCACCCTGGCGGCATTCCCGATCTCCTTCAGACAGGGCTCCGCAAAGCCTTCCTCTTCCTGTCTGATCCGGATCTTCCTGCAGACCTCTTCCCATTCCGGATCCAGGTTGGTGACCCCGCTCTTCATTTTCTCATAGATCCTCTCCAGGTATGCGACCATTTCGATCAGATAGTCCGTCCTGCCGGATTCCCTGAGCCGCGTCCTGAAGTGCCGGAAATTCTCACGAAGATCGACTTCCTCCGTCCGCTGGCTGCAGATCTGATGGATCATGATGGAAGCAGCATCCAGTCTGTCCAGGCCCTCTTTTTCCGCGATCCCCTCCAGTGTCCACCGGTCATGGGGCAGGTCTTTCAGCCGCATCCCCTGGTCAGGATCCGAATCTGTCAGGCAGGGATGCCATTTCCCGATCTGGTCCCGCTGGTCGTTCATGACCTCCCGGTCTCCGTCCCGCTGGACCCTGTACATGTAGTCTTCCATCCGCAGTCTGTCCGGGTGGTCATAGCCCTCCAGGATCATGAAGGCCATCCAGCTTCTGTGTTCCAGCCACATCAGGTCCCCAAGTCTCTTCCGGGCAGACGGATCACTGACCAGGACACTTCGGTAATACAAGGCTGGGGCCGTGGGATTGTCCGGACTGATCCCGCAGGCCAGGAGCTTATAGGGGATGGAGACCGCTGTCCGCAGAGAAGACCGCACGTTATAGTGCTTTGCCAGATAGTCTGTTTTTATCTCCGACACGGGCTTCCTCTGGGCATATTCCCTGGTGTACATGGTATGGATCCGGAAGGCCAGGCTGTTGATCTGATCTCCGAATATCTTCTCATCTTTAGACGAAAACTGATTGCAGCCAAAGATTCTGACCATAAGATCCGGTCTGGACTTTTCCAGAGCTTTCAGTTCCTCGGGAATCATAAGGTCGAAACCGTCTCCCCGGTCTCCGCCATAGCCGATCAGCCAGGGTCCACCCGGTCTTCCCGAAAGATAGTCCGCAAGAAAAAGAGCTGTTTTCTCATTCAGATCGTATTCGTTCTTTTCAGCGATCAGGAAGGTAGTTGGCAGGCATTTTTCACTTTGCAGGATATCGTCGAGGAGGGCCTTCAGAGCGGAAGTCGTCAGGTCCGTATCCAGACACCGGATCTCCGCAAAAGGGAGCCCGGTCACGTCCGGCCTTGAAAGGCCGTCGCTGACCCTCTTCCCGTTTTCCAGGATGATACTGGTATCCTTAAAAAGGGGACAGGCAGCATACAGGGCCTTAATCGAGGCCGATGCGTCAGGCGCAGCCAGCCAGATCCGCAGATCTCTTCCCGGCATCTGGGCACAGGCAAAGATCTGGGAGAAGAGCGCCTGCTGCATCTGACCGGTCCCCACAAGCATCACATCGGTCCGCTCTGCCTTTCCGCCCGCGATGACCCCTGCGTTTTCATAAACGACTTTGCCGGCAAGCAGATTGAAATTGACATTGGTATAATCTTCCGGTGCTTCCGTATGCATCTGTTCCAGGGACAGACGCAGGGTTTTCAGGTCCCTCTCCATCTCCCCGGCCGAGGCGTAACGGTCCCTCAGAGAAGCACAGATGCTTCTGTGCAGGATATTGTGCAGCATCTCCTGCTGCCTGCCGTTCATCTTTTTGCGGAAGCGTTCTTCGCTGGAAAGCCGTCTGAAGAGGTCCTCCACGAAGGCAGAAGACCTGCAGTCGTCTCTGCCGGGATACCTGCCCATGAACTGCCGGAAGAGCATGGCTCCGTTCGAAAAAAGGTCTGCCTTCACAGTCAGGAACCGTTTCCGGTTTTCGAGACTGTCTCCCATGGTCAAAATCTCCGGGGCCGTTACTGTTCCCCCGCCTTCCATATAGCGGATCCTGTCCCCGGAATTTCCCTTCAGAGGTCTGGTCAGCCCGGGCTCCTCCAGCCGGATTGAAGCGTCGAAATCAAAGAACTTCACATGGTCCTGGTCGACCCATAGCACGTTTTCCGGCTTCAGGTCCATGAGGAGGATCCCTTTTTCATGCAGCTTTCCCAGGGCCCTGGCCGTTTTTTCGGCGGCCAGCACGGCCTTGAAGGGGTCCAGGTCTCCCGCGAAATTCATACTCCTGCCGTTATTGGCTTCATAGAGGATATAGACTGCATCCCCAAGGCGTGCGGAAATATAGGGACTTACAACCACACTCTTCAGATCCCGGTCGTTGGCCAGGTCCCTCTGCAGGTCATAGGCGCGGAGGAAATCCTCCAGACATTCCGTAATATCCGGCCGCTGGTCCAGGTCGATGATGGTCATTGCGAGTCCCTCGATCCGGATCTGGATCTCCCGGGAGACGGGATCTGGCAGGAACTGCTTGAGAATCATCCGGTTTTTCTGCCCGGGATCCTGGCCCTGCTGGACGCACACGCTGTAACAGACACAGGAAGATCCCCGTGAAATGACTTCAACATCGCTTATGATCCATACGTATTCCCTTCCCTCCACGTCCTTCAGCCGCAGGGGGAAAGCCCCTTCCAGTAGATATGTCTCTTCGTTCAGCATTTTTTTCAGTTTCCTTTTTTCACCAGACTGGCAAGATTTCTGTAGGAGCTCATGGGTTCATCCGTCAGCATCAGGTAGGCCAGCAGACAGTCATAGTGGCTCTGTATGTAGTGGCCGTAAAATCCCAGGTATTCCAGAACGTCGTTGACGGAAGAACAGAATTCGTCCATGAGGTTTTTGGGGTAATAGTCCGAGTCCATCACATCGGGCATGGTAACGACCTGCAGAAAGACCAGGGCCTCGATCTTCTCTCTGCTAAGCCGCTCTGTCTTTCCGTTGCGGATGTTGGAGATATCCGTATCCGTCAGAAGATTCCCCTTCAGAAGACCTGCCGCATACCGAGTCCCTTCCGTGATCTCCTCATCACGAATGATCTGCTCCTGGCCGTAGAGGAAGCCCGTAAGACTCCGGCCTCTTCTGCCCTTCCCGATCTTTTTCTTATTGCTGACCTTTTTGATCCCGGGAATCTCTTCTTTGGTCAGAGGATCCCTGGCCATGCTGATGGTATTCTTAACCGCTTCCATTTCCTCATCACAGGCAGATACAGAGATCTCAGCAACGCCCCATTCAGCCCTGCAGGTCTCTTCAGATCTGAAGACAAGACCGTCTGCGGTAAATTCCGTCCCCGCGGGCAGGATCGTCCCCTGCCTTAGGACGCAATAGACCGTCCCGCCGATCAGGTCCTTTTTCCCGGTCTTCTTGAATTTACTCCTGTTCTCGCCGCAAACAAAACCTTTCTCAGCGCAGGTAAAAGCAGTATGCTTGTCCAGGTCTCCCTGCCTATTTCCGCCTTCCCTGTCAAAAGTGAAAACAACCGGTATCTGCCTTTCCACCAAAGGTTCGTCAATGGCCCGGATCCGGGTCTCCTTCCCGGTAATAAACGTATGACCGCTGCGATCCAGGAATTCCGTCCCCGCGGGGATCCTCAGTCCCTCTGTCACATCGTAATAAACTTCAACGGTCCCCTCTGCCCTGAGGGGATTGTCTACTTCCGAGAAATAGACTTCCAATTCCTGACCATCCTCTTTCAGGTTTTCTTCGATATCATCCAGCAGCTTTTTGCATTCCCGGGCCACGGATCTGACATAGCCGGTCCTGTTTTCCGTCAGATCCTTGTATTCCCGGAAGAAACCCACAAGGGTCGGATTGTTAGGGTCCATGATTCCGGTCTTCAGACCTCTGAAGAGATTCTCCATCTCCGCACTGATCCTGCTGGTCCTGAAGCCCTTGTTGATGACAAGATTCCCCTCCAAGGGACTTACCTGCCTGTACGTCTCCCGGGCCTTCAGATAAAAGTCCCACCTATCCGTAATGCCCGCATAGCGCAGAGTGACGTACATGAGCATCTCCTCGGGATTCCAGAGGTTCAGGGCTTCTCTTTTCATAGCCTTTTTCAGGAATAGATCGAAGTCATCGGCGCTGATATGCAGACCCATGGCCAGTACGAACATGGTGTCCAGGGAACAGGCTTTGGAAGAAAGGACCTTTCTGACAGTATACAGGTCCCAGAGGCTCTTTCTGTCGGGTGTCCCGTAGATTTTTATTCCTCCCTTTCTTCCTGGTACGGCATAGCCCTGATCCGCGAAGTCGTTCATAACAAGACGGCATATCTTAAGAAATTCTTCATCTTCACACCCGGCGCCCTCATCCGTGACAGGGCCCCGCAGCCGCTTCATCTCCTTTTGGACCTCAGTCTCCCCTTTCAATCCCAGATCTGACTGGTGGGCCGTCAGGAGATAACTCAGCATATACAGGTACCAGGGTGTCTCCTTATCCTTCAGGTACTGATAGAATTCTTCACTGAGGTGATGCTGATACAGGTCCTCCCAGCTGATCTCGTCTGTCCCAAACCATTCATCGACCTGATTTCTTATAACTTCTGTGAACTGTGTGCCGATCTCCATCGTTTTTCCTCCTAGTATATTGCTGCGGGCCGGATCTTTGTCAGCACAACGGTACTGATATCGTCGCTGGTATCTGTAATTTCCCGGCCTTCTTCCATCATTTCCTCAAAGATGCCGATGCCGTTCTCTGGATCAATCTCCCTGAAACCATCCGAAAACAGACAGATCCTTGTAATGCTCCCCAGGTCTCCCTTCCGGATCCGGACGGCGTCCCCCAGGGGGATCATGGAAGTAAGCCTGGTATAGCGTCTGCTGATCCCGTTCTCCGGTGCGGAAACGACCTCCCAGTCTTCCCCGTAAAAAAAGACGATCATACCGTCCCCGATATGGGCCAGTATATACCTGCCTGTCTGCTCATCCAGGGCAACCGCCACGACCGTGGAGTGGACCTGATCCAGGGTAAGTTGCCTTTCCCTGCATAGATTATATAGCGCATGACGAATTTCCGTAATCAGATAATAGCGAATTTCCTTCGTATCTTTGGAATAAAGGAAGGAAAAAGAGCCGGCCAGGACCTCCGCCGCGGTCCTGGCTGCCACGGCTGCGCCTGCCGCGGCGGCATCGGTGGATCCC
>AUXO010021821.1_pt1 | contig 14309 bp, 13 predicted proteins | sample 768731 | NCBI WGS metagenome assembly AUXO01 (sample SAMN02715735, study PRJNA202380) | gut metagenome | biome: sheep rumen | host: Ovis aries | place: New Zealand: Palmerston North | reverse complement strand
ACACCACTTCAAAAACTTGCGATTATCGAATCTTTGAAGAGGCAGGGCGAGTTTGTAGCTGTGACGGGTGATGGTGTAAATGATGCTCCAGCTCTCAAGAGTGCAAATATCGGCGTCGCGATGGGTAGCGGAACAGACATTGCGCATGATGCTTCGGATATGATTATCAAGGACGATAACTTTAAGTCTATTGTTTCGGGCATCAAAGAGGGCAGAACTGCCTACGCAAATATTCGTAAGATTATGTTCTTCTTGTTGTCTTGTGGTATGTCTGAGGCGGTCTTCTTCTGCGCTTCGATCTTTATGAATCTGCCTATGCCACTCACGGCCGTACAGTTCCTTTGGCTAAACATTGTTACGGATGGCTTACAAGATTTGGCTTTGTCTTTTGAGCGTGGCGAAAAAGATGTTTTGAACGAAAAACCGCGCAGTCCAAAAGAGTCTATCTTTGATAAAAGCCTAGTTCTAAGAATTGCGGGCGGAACGGTATTTATGAGCGCGATTGCCTTAATTGCCTGGATTCTTCTCCTGAACTTCTTTAACTTTAGTCCAGTTGTTGCGCGCGGATATATTATGTGTCTGATTGTATTTATGCAGAATATCCACGTCTTAAACTGTCGTAGCGAAAAGACCTCATTCTACGCTGTGTCTTTGCTCAAGAATCCATTTGTTTTATTTGCGATTCTAGGAAATATTGCCTTGCAGTTTATTGTGATGGAGTTCGCGCCTTTGTCTAAGCTGCTTGATGCTAGCTCGATCCCGCTCAGTCATATAGTTTATCTGTTTACTGTGGCGCTCCTTATCTTGCCGATTATGGAACTTGTAAAGCAATTACTGAATAAAATTGAGCATAAAAAATAGAGGGCCGGAGCCCTCTGTTTTTAAATAAATGTGCGCGGAGTTTAGGCCCTTGCGGGGACCTTTTTCTTAGGAGCAGGTTTTGCGCTAGGCTTCTTGCTGCCGGAGCTTGTCTTCCTGCTGGATCCAGAGCTAGGCTTCTTGCTGCTAGAGCTAGATTTCTTCTTGCTGCTGGAGCTAGATGAAGTCTTGCTACTAGAGCTAGATTTCGCTTTGGAACTAGAGCTTGACTTGCTTGCGGTGGCGGATCTTGCCTTGCTGTTTGAGCTTGAGCTGGATTTTTTGCTGGACTTAGTGTGTCTGTCGCCAAAGAAATCCTTTGCGGACTTCTTCTTGTTGTTCTCTTCGTCGATATCGTCGTCCTCCTGGTTGGAGAATGCGTTAGCGATGAAGGGCCAGATCCAGTTGAGAATCCAGTTAATAGCCCAGAGAACAGCGCAGATCCACATCAGCTTGTTGCCGAAGCTGGACAGGAAGTTGAATTTTCTGTCGAGCGGCATTGTAGCCGGTGTGAGCAGCCCGAGGAACCAGCAGCCAATCCACAGGCCAGCGCCGACAAGTGTCAGTACTGTCCACAGATAGAACCACTTGCCACCGATCGAATCGTAGTCTACGGTGAACCAACTGAGGAAATCAGTTGTTCGCGGATGCTTGTTCGCCCACTCGTGATGTTTGTTGAAGAACTTCTGCCAATTTGGAATGGCGAAAGACTCATCAAATGCCACACCCTTAGAGTAAGGGAAACGGCTAACCAGGCGAACGCGTCTGTCGTTCTTGTTCTTGCTCTTTGTGCTCTTGTTGTCTTTACTCATGATTAACACCTCCGAAAATAATTTAATGTGCTAAGTAAGACATATATATTATAGCACAAAATGCCAAAATAGTCAATAAGCGTAAGCTGTTACAATGGTTTATAATGTAAAGAAAAACGGAGGTGTGATGGCAGAAATTAAGTGTCCGAAGTGCGGAACGACCTTCAAGGTTGATGACGCGAGTTATGCAGATATTTTGAGCCAAGTGCGTGGCGCAGAGTTTGAAAAAGAGCTCCATAACAGGCTAGAAGAAGGCGCAAGGCAGGCGGAAGCGGATAAGCGCCTGGCTTTGGCAGAGCAAAAGACTGAAACGGAGCGAAAAATTGCTCAGAATAATGAGCAACTACAAAAGAGTCTGAGTGAAAAAGACAAGGAGTTAAGTGAGCTACGCGAAAAGTTTAATACCGAACTTAGCGAGCTAAAATCTAAGCTTAGCCAGTCTGAGACCGAAAAGAAGCTTGCGGTCAGCGAGGCAACAATGCCAATCCAGCGCGAGCTAGATAGCCTGAAGTCTAAAATAACGGCCCAGGAAGACAAAGCAAAACAAGATCAAGAAACTATCAAGATGCAGGCCAAGCTACGTGAGGCTTCGCTTGTCTCTAAGTACGATAACGAAATCAAGTTCAAGGACGAAGAGATTGCTCGCCTTAAAGACATGAAAGTTAAATTAAGTACTAAGATGGTTGGCGAGACTCTCGAGCAGCATTGCCAGACGGAGTTTAATCGCCTGCGTGCAACCGCCTTCAAGAATGCCTATTTCGAAAAAGACAACGATGCTCGTACAGGTAGTAAGGGTGATTATATCTATCGCGAAAACGACGAGGCAGGCAATGAGATTATTTCGATCATGTTCGAAATGAAGAACGAGAACGAGACTACCGCCACAAAACACAAGAACGAAGATTTCTTCAAAGAGTTAGACAAAGACCGCAAAGAAAAGAAGTGTGAATATGCTGTGCTCGTAACGATGCTCGAAGCGGATAGTGAACTTTATAACACTGGCATTGTTGATGTTTCGTATAAATTCGACAAGATGTATGTAATCCGTCCGCAATTCTTTATTCCTATGATTACCTTGCTTCGAAACGCCGCCTTGAATGCTCAAGCATATAAAGCTGAATTAGCGCTTGTGAAGAGTCAAAATATCGATATTTCGCACTTCGAAGAAAATATGGAGGCTTTCAAAGCCGGCTTTGCGAGAAACTATGAACTCGCCAGCCGCAAGTTTAAAGATGCAATCGATGGTATAGATAAAACCATTGCGCAGCTTCAGAAAACCAAGGACGCTTTGCTTTCGAGCGAGAATAACCTTCGCCTAGCAAACAACAAAGCAAGCGAGCTAACCATCAAAAAACTTACTCGTGGCAACCCAACCATGGCGGCCAAGTTTGCCGAACTTAAAGGCGAATAAAATCGACGAGTGCTATAATAAGAATAACCTTAATGGGAGTGAGGAAATGAGTGAAAAACAATCTAGGATAAGTAATTTTTTAAACTTCTGTAGCAATCATAAAGTCTTTGTTCTGTTGTTTATAATGTTCGTACCTGGTCTAATAATGTTACCTATTTTGAAGATAGGGACGTCGGCGAGAAACTCTGAATTGAATAGTAGGGATTATGAATTGTCTATCGATGTTCCTGCTGATGGCTTCGCTTGCAATGCGACGTCTACTGGCGAATGTCAGGCAAGGGTTATCTCTGGAACGCTCAAAAAATATCCAAACATATCCGTTAAGCTTGATGACTATAGTGACTGCTCCTTGAACGGCAATAATTTCGACTGCGACTATACGGCAAAACTAGCAGATTATTATGAAACAGAGAATTTGTCGCCAGAGAGCCTGCCAGCTGAATTTGAAAAGGTAGTAACAATCTCTATTGACGATGGTAGATATATTGACGAGAGAGTATCAAAGAAGGTGACAATAAAGTTTACTCTCTCTGAATCCGACAAAACAATCATTAGCAATCTTCAGCAAGAATATTTAGCCAAGAAGACTAGGGAAGCTGAAGAAGCGGCAAGAAAAGAGCATGAAGAAGCTCAGCCACAACAAGAAGTTGCCACGAATGAGCCAGAACCTCAGCCGGAACCCCAGCCAGAAACGGCTGCTCCGGAACAATCTCAGACTGCACCGTCTAGTGGTGGCTATCAGGCTATCTATGATGAATATGCCGCAAGACTCATAAACGAATGTCCAACCCTTTCTTTGGCGGAATGCGCAGAGCTAAACAATGAAGGTGTTACTAAAATGGCCGAATATATGTGGAGTGCTTCGGGCGTAGACGGTCAATATGCTACATATGAACAATGGTCCGGAAAGCTAATGGACGTATATATGCAATCTGCAAGATAAATAAACTAATCCGCTCCATGAAAAGGGGCGGATTTTTGTGTCGACTGTTCCGCTTGTGCTTTTTTGTTAATTAAAGTAAAATAGAGCCAATGGAATACGACAAAGAGGGTGGCGCACGATCTATATTTAGTTCATTCTTTTTGCTCGCGATTATTATCTTTCTTGTAATCTTTGGCCGCGAAGTTACGAAGTGGCTAAATGGCAACTTTGAGCTTATTGAGAATACGCAAAGCGCTGCCGAAGAAATTGATAAAAGTGGCAATAGAAGCTATTAAAAAATATCCGCTTATCTCAAGCGGATATTTTTTGTGGTTTAGGCTAGATTAATCTTCGCCGTCGTTGCCGTCTGCGCCGGAATCGTCGACGGAAGCTTCATCGCTTTCTTCAAGAGCAGAGAGGAGAGAATCCTCAACGTTGGCGCGTTTCTTCTTTTCTGGTGCTTTTGCAAGCTCGATGTTTAGATCGTAGCCGGTAAGCTGAGAAGCAAGGCGAACGTTCTGGCCTGAGCGACCGATTGCGATGGACTGCTGTTCTTTGTCTACATAAACAGTAGCTTCCTTGCCATTGATTTCGACCTTCTGGATTTCTGCTGGGCTTAGAGCTTCGCGAATGTATTCGGAAGCGTTGTCGCTCCAGTTGATAATATCGATCTTTTCGCGATCGCCGATTTCGTTCATGACGGCCTGGACACGAACACCGCGGCCACCAACAAAGGTACCAACTGGGTCGATGCCTGGAACGGTTGCACAAACTGCAATCTTGGTGCGGCGACCAGCTTCACGAGCGATGCCACGAATTTCGACAGTACCGTTTTCGACTTCAGGAACTTCCTGGCGGAAGAGGTATTCGATGAACTCTGCAGAACCGCGGCTAAGAATCAAAGAAGCACCACGTTCGTTGCGCTCGATGGTTTTTAGGAAGACCTTGATGCGTGCACCTGGGGTGTAGCGTTCACCCATAATCTGTTCAGAGCGAGGCATGATACCAGTAGCTTTGCCAAGATCAATGCGGACAACCTTAGGATCTACACGTGCAACAATACCGGTCATAACAGTACCGATCTTGTCTTCGAACATTTCTAGAACTGCATCACGTTCTGCGTCGCGAAGGCGCTGAATAACAACCTGCTTTGCAGTCTGGGAAGCGACACGACCAAATTCTTCAACGTCATGTTCTTCTTCGACAGTGTCGCCGATTTCTTTACCCTTAGCCTCGGACTGTGGGATTTCGGTTGCTGGGTTGTAGCCAACGCCATCCTCGATAACTTCGCGGATCACGAATACTTTGCTACGGCCAGTATTCATATCTAGTTCGCAGCGGACATTCATGTCTTTGTCGCCATTGTCACGGCGCCATGCAGCGGCGATAGCTTGTTCGATGATCTCGATAATAGTCTCGCGTGGAAGGTTCTTTTCTTCTGCGATGATATCGACCATCGCAATCATTTGCTTGATATCTAATTCCATTATTTTTCCTTTCTTTGCTCGTGTGAGCGGTTAGTTAAGCTAAGCGGAAACTTAGCATAAAAACACCGCCTCTTTTCGAGCCGGTCATAATCTGTATGCTTTTATTATATATGCCTAAGAAACAGTTGTCAATAATGTAAGAGCTATAAAACGAAGCGTCTTTTTTTGCTCGACAAAATCCTCATACTTTGCTACAATAGTAGTAGCAATTAATACTCTTAACGCAACACTTCCCACTCTTCTGTTCCTGAAGAGACTTATTTTGAGTGCGAAGTGGTAATGAATTTAAAAGGAGATTATGGAGAATAAAAAACAGGCCGAGGAGGCTCGTCGCGCAAGACTCTTAAAGATGCGCGCTGAGCGTCTTCCGGACATAAAGAAACAATTTGAGGAAAACCAAAAGCGAAACTTTAACGCTAATTTTGCACCTGGCGGAAAAGACGAAGCTCTTGTAAAGAAGAGTAGCGTCAAGAAGGCTACGAAAGCTACAAATAGCAAAGCTGGCGCCACGAAGTCTGCAAAGGCTGCCAAAACTAGCAAATCTGGCAAGGCTGCAAAAGATACCAAGGCGAGCAAGAATGCTAAGCTAACTCCAGCACAGGCTCGCAATGTCGCGCTTGGTGTTTCGACTCGCAAGGGCGAAATGGTTCACCATCAGCGCATGCTTAGCCAGGATGTTAACATGCAGGCTACGCAGCATATTATTGGTATTCCAGTAAACAAATCTCGCTACAACGGCTACAAGGGTCAGCAGGTTACAATGAGCCAGATTCGTGCTGCTCGTCCAGACAAGGACGCCGTTCGTATTATTCCTATCGGTGGTCTTGGCGAATTTGGTATCGGTAAGAATATGACCGCCTTTGAATACCAGGGCGAAATCGTCCTTATTGATATGGGTACACTTTTTGCCGACGCTGATTATCCTGGCGTTAACTACATGGTTCCAGATTGCAAGTGGCTTGATGATAACCGTGACAAAGTGAAGGCAATCCTCTTTACTCATGCCCACCTTGACCACATTGGTGCTTGTAAACACCTTTTGCCATATTTTGGCCCAATGGTTCCTGTTTATGGTACGGCCTTTACAATTGGCATGATTAAGAAGCAGATGTCCGAAGTTCCTGATGTTCCAGAAATGAACTACCAGGTTGTCGAGCCATTGAAGCACGATATTATCAAGGTTTCTCAGCACTTTAGCGTTGAGTTTGTCCATATGCTTCACTCGATTCCTGGCAATACTTCGATTGTTCTTCGCACGCCAAACGGCGCAATCTTGGTCTCTGGCGACTGGCGTTTCGAAACCCATCCAATGGATACTCCTGCAGATTACGACCGTCTAATCGAGATTAGCGAAAAAGAAGGCTTTGCCTTGATGCTTAATGAATCTACGAACATCGACGTTCCTGGTACGCACCCACATAGCGAATATGATGTTGGCGAGAACCTTGGTCGCGTTATGGATCACTATGCTAATGGTCGCGTGATCATTTCCTGTTTCTCGAGCCAGGTAAAGCGTATCGAGTCGGTGCTACGTGAAGCTTCCGAGCGTGGAAGAAAAGTTGCCTTCGCCGGTTTCTCGATGATTAATAACGTTGAGGTGGCACTTCGTGCTAAGGCTATCAAGGTACCAAAAGATACTGTCATGAAGATGGAAGATATTATTAAGCTTCCAGATGAAAAGGTAACGATTGTCTGTACTGGTTCTCAGGGTGAAATGAATGCTGTTCTTAATCGTATGGTTACTGGCCAGCACCGCTTCATTAAGATTAAAGCAACCGATACAATTGTCTTTGCTTCGAACCCAATTCCAGGCAACGAACCAAAGGTTACGAGTACGGTTGGCGGTCTTCTTCGCGAAGGCGCACAGGTTATTCAGAACGGTAAGACTCACCTTACGAATATTGGTCCACTTCACCTTTCTGGTCACGCCTACTACGAAGACCATGTAAAGTTTGTCTCTGATCTTAAGCCAAAGAACTACATGCCATACCACGGCGAGTTCTATATGCTAGAACACAATGCCGAGATGGCGGAAAACGTTGTCGGTATCCCACGCGATAATATTATCGTGGCCGACGATGGTGATATTGTTGAGCTTATGGCAGACAAATCTATTCGCAAGAATGGTCGCATTCATGTTGGCAACAAGCTTTATGATGACGCTGATCGCCAGGTTAACGAAGCCGTCGTTAAAGATCGTATTCATATTTCTCGCGAAGGTATCTTTGTTGTAGTACTAACCGTCAGCAAGAAGACTGGTCGCCTTGTGAAGACTCCAGATATCGTATCCCGCGCCTTTATCTATCTTGATGATTCTGAAGAGCTTATCGGCAAGATTCGTCACTATCTCCGCACGAAGGCAGAGCATAGCAAGGGAACCGACGCAGATTTGAAGGCTCTTAAAGACGAAATCAAGGAAGATGTAACGCATATTCTATTTGATGCGACTGGTCATACGCCAATCGTTATTCCGGTTATAAACCGCGTCTAATTTACAAAAATACAGCTCTAAATACGGGGCTGTATTTTTTCGTCCCGAAGCGGGGAAATGCGCATTCAAAACGCTTATGTTATAATATATGTAACTATGGCAAATACTACTTCTAATCCAAAAACAACCAAAGCTCGCGCAAAACGCATGCTAAAGAATCCAATTTCTCGTGGCGAAGATGTTCGCGCATCGAGCTATATTACGAGCGGGAATATTATCTCGATCTGTATCCTCGTCAGCTGTCTTTCGGCAGTTCTTGTAACTCTACTATTTAACTTCGGATTTAAGGTGTTTATTGCCAATAACGCCGAATCGCAGAGTACAAACCTATATGTTAGCGAGTACACCGAAGCATACAAAGAAGAGCTTCAGACTTCGCTTCTTGACGCTCGCAGCTTCCGCTCGATGAGCTCAAAGGCAATTCTTGGCATGATACAGTCTAAGGCCTCAGGCTTTGTTTTGGTTGCTCCAGCATCACTAAATGACGAATCGCGCGCATTTATCGAAAATGTTACAAATACGCAGTTGCAGCATCAGGATCCTGTTTTCGCAGTTGACCTTGGTGTAGTTCTATCTGTAGAAGATACTGCCTTGCTAGCAAAGCTTGGCCAAAAAGTTGATGATATGCCAACGCTCGTATATATCAAGGAAGGTGTAATTTTTGACCGCCTAGATAACGAGAATAGCGTAGACAATCTAATGGTCTTCCTAGAAAAATATCGCAAATAGGAAAAGCATAAAAAGTATTGCATTTTCACAAAATGTGGTATTATAAATTTAAACATAAGCTTTAAAAAAGGAGTTATATAAAAGCTATGACAAATAAAAACAACAAAAAAGGCTTCACGATTATCGAGGTTGTCTTGGTCCTTGCTATCGCAGGCCTCATCTTCTTGATGGTCTTCATCGCATTACCAGCTTTGCAGCGCAGCCAGAGAAATACTCGCCGCCGCCAGGATATGGCACGTATTCTTTCTGCCTTCAATGACTACCAGGCAAACAATAACGGTAACTTCCCAAATCCAGACACTGCTGGTGACATGGAAAAATTCGCTAAGAAGTATGTCGATCCAAGCTGTACGCTTGATACCAATAACAATCTATCTGGTTGTGCCGATCAGTTCGTAGATCCAGATGGTACTCAGTATACGATTATTAAGGGTGATTCCCAAGAAAGTAAGGCTGATAACGTTGACCACAATATTCGTTTCTATACTTCTGCTAAGTGCAATGGCGAAGCGGCGACCTCTGATGCTAAATATGGTACGCGCAGTATCGCCATTACATATGTTCTCGAAGGTGGCGCTGTCTACTGTGGTGACAACCAATAGTTAGAAGCTAACTAAAACACTCGGATAAAAACCGAGTGTTTTTTGTTGCTTTGCCTTGGGGCTATTAATTGTTATAAAATATCTACACATGGATGAGATTATTTTTGTAGATAAACCAGTTGGTATTTCGAGCTTTGGTGCTGTTGCTCGTGTCAGACGCATTCTTTCTGAGCGCGCAGGCAAAAAGGTAAAAGTTGGTCATACTGGCACACTTGATCCTTTTGCGACTGGTCTCCTGATTCTTCTTGCCGGTAAAGCTACTAAAAAGGCTCCGGAGTTTACGAAGCTGGACAAGGTCTATGAGGCTACGGTTCATTTTGGTGCTACTTCTACTTCTGGCGACCCAGAGGGCGAGATCACTGAAACGGGAAAAGCTGCGCCAACTCTCGAAGAAATCCAGAATATCCTCCCGAAGTTCATGGGTAAAATTACTCAGACTCCGCCAATGTTTTCTGCTATCAAGATTAACGGCAAGCGCGCATATAAGCTAGCCAGAGAAGGCAAGACTGTTGAGATGCCTAGCCGTGAAGTTGAAATCTATGAGCTAGAAATTTTGGACTATAAGGCTCCAGAACTCAAAATCCGCACGCATGTCAGTGGCGGCACCTATATCCGCTCACTTGCTCAAGATATGGGCGAAGCGCTTGGCTGTGGTGCTTATCTAACTCAGCTACGCCGTACGAAGATTTCGGACTACGATATTTCTACTTTGCCACTTTTTGATTTGCCAGAATAATATTTGATACAATTAAGACATGTTTGACATCCAGAAGCGACTGAGCGAGCTAAAAGAGAGTTTTTCTGCCACGTGGGAGCAGCTGGATCTAGATATGCGTCTTTTTGAGTTGGAGACGCTAGAAGCCGAAGTTAATGTTCCGGAAATCTGGAATAATCCTGATGTTGCGCGCGAGAAAACCACCAAGGTGGCTAATCTCCATGACGAGCTAGACGAGTGGCTTCTCCTTAGAACTCAAATCGAAGATATTTCTACGCTTATTGAACTAAGCTCTGATGATGAATCCATGCTAGAAGAATGTTCTTCTCAGCTTAGCGCGATGGAAGAGAAGCATGCCAAGCTTCGCCTAGGACTCCGTTTTACTGGAAAATATGACCATAATGACGCAATCCTTCGTATTACTGCTGGTGCTGGTGGCACCGAGGCTATGGACTGGGCTTCTATGCTCGAACGCATGTATCTTCGCTGGGCAGAGAACGAAAAGGTTTCTGCGCGCGAGCTAGAGCGAACCGATGGTGAGGAGGCGGGCGTTAAGACTGTTGTTATTGAGCTTGACGGTCGCGATGTCTATGGCAAGCTAAAGTCCGAACACGGCACGCATCGTTTGGTGCGTCTAAGTCCATTTAATGCCGATCATCTCCGTCAGACCTCTTTTGCTGGCGTAGAAGTTTTGCCAGTTATTCGTGACGATTCCGAAGTGAAGATTGATCCAAAAGACCTTCGCATTGATACTTATCATTCTGGTGGCCATGGCGGTCAGTCTGTGAATACTACCAACTCTGCGATTCGCATTACACATATCCCGACCAACACTGTCGTTGCGATTCAAAACGAGCGTAGCCAGCTCCAGAATAAAGAGAAGGCGATGGAAATTCTTCGTGGTAAACTCCAGCAGATGATGGATGAGCAGAATGCTGATTCTATCGATAAGCTTCGCGCAGGCGAATCTGCTTCTTGGGGTCAGCAAATCCGTAACTATGTTTTGCATCCGTATAAGCTAGTTAAAGATACGCGCACGAAGTATGAAGAAAGCGATGCTGATGCTGTCCTGGACGGAAAGATTAATGGCTTTATTGATGCTTATCTCGATTCAAAGCTAACGAGTGGAGTCCTTGCCGATGAATAATGCTTATGGTATAATTTTGCTATGATATTGCTCGATAATGTCTCTAAATATTATCCTGGCGATAAAGTTCCTGCTCTCGACCGCGTCTCCCTATATATAGAGCCTAAGGAATTTGTCTTTTTGGTTGGTAAATCTGGTGCTGGTAAGTCTACCTTGATTAAGATGCTCACTCGTGAGGAACGCCCGACTGAGGGTAAGATCATGGTTGGTGGCATTGACTATACTTATCTTCGCCGCCGTCATATTCCACATCTTCGCCGCCGTCTTGGTGTTGTCTTCCAGGACTTTAAGCTTTTGCCAAACCGTACCGTTTATGAAAACGTCGCTTTTGCACTCGAAATCGTTGGTGTTTCGAACTCCGAGATTCGTCGCACCGTGCCAAAGGTTCTAGAGCTTGTTGGTCTTGCAGATAAGGGTCACAAATTCCCATCCGAGCTTTCTGGTGGCCAGAGGCAGCGTGTTGCTATTGCTCGTTCTATGGCTCGTCAGCCAAAGATTCTAATTGCAGATGAGCCTACTGGTAACTTGGACCCAGAAACATCCTGGGGTATTGTTCGCTTGCTTGAAGAAATTAATAACTTTGGCACGACTATTCTTGTTACAACCCATGACGAAAATATTGTTAACCAGCTAAAGCGCCGCGTCGTTACGCTTCGTGATGGTCGCATTGTTGGTGATCAGAAGAACTATGGTCATTATGACCTTGATGCTTCTGGTAAGACTAGGATTATCAAGCACAATACGATTGCTGCTAAGATGCCTATCGAGACTTCTGTCGAAGATATTCGCCGCGCAACCAATTCCTCTCGCAGAATTATTACCAAGCACAACGAAGTAAGCGTTAAGCCGCTCGATGGTCCAGAATCGCTCAAACGAGATGCTGATGTCGTAAGTCCGAATATTAAGGGCACGACAGTAGTATCAGACGTAGGAAAAACTAACCCGCCGGCCAAGAAACCGCTGACAAAGCCAAAATTTATAAGATAAAATAAAACAAATCAAACAATGACAACAGCACGCAACACGAACGAAGATCAAACTCCGACTGGAGGCGAAGACTCGCGCCTTACAAAGCGCCAAGCTGCAGCCGCTAGTAAGAGTCGCTTGAAGCGCATCACTAAGACGCGCCGTCATTCTGTGCGCACGAATAATCGCGTGATTAAATATGGCGCTAAGAGTTTTATGCGCAATGCTTGGCTTAGTCTTGCTGCTATCGCTATCATGACGATTACTCTTATTATTCTTGCTGCTACCGTTGTTGCCACCGACGTTCTGGGTACCGCCATTAAGACTGTCGAGAATCAGGTCGACTATTCTATCTATATCAAACAGAGTGCTACTGATGAGCAGGTTGCTACAATCAAGAGCCGTATGGAAGCTCTAGAGAGCGTTACGGAAGTTACGACTACTTCGCCGGAGCAGGCCAACAACAAGGCTATCCGCAAGATGGTCGAAGATAACCATATCAAGGATCAGTCTGTTATTCAGAGTCTTTATCAGGCTCCAAACAAGATGCAGTGGATCTTTAACGTCAAGCTAAAACAGATTGATGATACACGCGAGCTTGAACAATTTGTTGAGAATGACGAATCTATGCGTGGTATGCTTGATGCTAAGGAACCTACCTATAAGACCGAAAACCGTGGCACTGTAGATAATATCGCCAAGATCATGGACCGCATCCGTATGGTTGGCTTGATTGCAGCTGGTATCTTTGCCGCTATCGCAATTCTTGTCGTCTTTAATACAATCCGTATGTCCATCTTTAATCGCAAGGAAGAAATCTATATGATGCGCCTCGTTGGTGCAAGTCGCTGGTTTATTGTTGGTCCATTCGTGATTGAGTCGATGCTTTATGGTGTTGTTTCTGCAATTATCTCTACTTGTGTAATCTATGGCGGTTCCTTTGCGCTACGTAGCTCAATTGGCGAAACTTTGATGTCGCCAACCTTGGACAAAATGGAACATATTTGGTATCTATTTGCTGCAGCGTTGTTGGTGGTGGGCATAATTATCGGTGTTGTATCGTCCTTGCTCGCAACCCGTAAATACGTAAAGGTAAAATAATGAGAAATTACCAAAATCTCGAGGCTAAGCTCAAGAAGCGTAGCTCTTCGAATCGTCTAAGAATCCGTACGCAAAATCAAAAGCGACTAGCTCTCTGGGCTGGCGTTTTTGTGTTTTCTGTAATTGTGTTTGGTGGCGTAATGTCCTTCTCGCAGGCTTTCGCTTATACTTCTGAAGATTTGAACAATGTTAATGCGAAGATTTCCGAGCTTCAGGCCACAATTAATGATTACGAGAATCAGGCAAACGCTTTGCATGAGCAGGCAGACAGCCTTCAGAATCAAATCGCAATCTTGCAGAACGAGCAAAAACAGCTCAAGACTCAGATTGATTTGAAACAGGCAGAGCATGACAAGATTGTCATTGATATCGAAAGTACTCAGAAGCGCATCGACGATAACAACGAGGCGATTGGCTATGCTATTGCCCAGTATTACTACAGTGAAGAAAGCTCTACGATTGAACGTCTTGCTTCTTCTGCGAACTTCTCAGCTTTCCTTGATCAAGAGGTAAATCTTTCTAACATCTCGGATACTCTCATGGAGATTGTTAAGGAAAATGAGCGCCTAAAGGCTGATCTTGTAGACAAGAAAACTAAGGCGGAACAGATTCTTGCCGACCTAAATAGTCAAAAGGAAGAGCTTGTTAGAAAAGAGCAAGAGCAGGCAGCTCTCCTTGCTCAGACTCAGTCTGACGAGGCTAAGTATAAGGACATGAAAGCAAAGAGCGAAAGCGAAAAAGCCGAGCTCCGCAGACAACAGCAGGAAATTATCGCTGCACTCGCTCCAGCAGGCTCTACTCCGGTCGCAGGTGATGCAAGCAAGGGTGGTTATCCGTATAGCGGCGAGTGCCCAGCTCATCAGGACTGGTACTCCGATCCATGGGGTATGTATATTTGTGAATGTGTAAGCTATGCTGCATGGAAGGTTCAGCAGAATTACGGCAATATGCCATACTGGGGCGGCCGTGGTAATGCAAACCAGTGGCCAGCTAACGCTCGCTCTATGGGTATTACTGTAAGCGATACGCCAAAAGCCGGTACGGTTGGTATTATGATGTCTGGCTATT
>AUXO017518162.1_pt1 | contig 14312 bp, 8 predicted proteins | sample 768731 | NCBI WGS metagenome assembly AUXO01 (sample SAMN02715735, study PRJNA202380) | gut metagenome | biome: sheep rumen | host: Ovis aries | place: New Zealand: Palmerston North | reverse complement strand
ATTGGAGTATCTCGCAGATGTCTAATTCGTCATCGACAACAAGTATTTTCATAAAAGCTCAAGCAGTTGTGAATGAAACAAATAATCATTTTGTCTACAAAGGTACCGCTTTGTTCATAGTTGTCGGAATAAAGCGTATTAAAATGTTATGACAATACTCAATGCCTCACTCTATGCTCCATTCAGCACTCCCATAGAGAATCGACGTAGTTGCTTTACTAATCGAAGAACTCCAGGTTCAATCTTACCTTGTAGGAGTGCCTTGTCGTCGTTTGAATCTACAAGCATTGCAAATACAGAATTCTAAGCTACGCCAGGAATTCAGTTTTGACCTAAACGATATTTGAAAGCATCTAATTTAAGAATTCATTAAGAAATTCTTGAACTCGGTAAAATCCTTAGAAAGAGAAATACTCTGCTTGGTTCCTTTCATGAATGCTTGGAGCTTGGCAGGGATTTCTATATCTGCACCCAGTATCTTATCCACCGTACTCTTGAATTTTGCAGGATGAGCTGTTTCTAGGAACAAGCCTACCTCCCCCTCCTTCAAACCTTCCTTAAGAGCACGGTATCCACAAGCACCATGAGGGTCGCATATATAACCCGTTTCTGCTTGCACTTCACGTATAGTGTCCGCAATCTGCTCATCTGAATAGGTGGCACCACTTATATCTGCACAAATTGCTGCATGGTCTTTACCATAAAGTTCGTAAATACGTGCGAAATTGGAGGGATCACCCACATCCATTGCATTGGCAATGGTCTGAACAGATGGTTTAGGCTCATACTTGCCAGTCTGCAGATACTTAAAGAAAATATCATTAGCATTATTGGCAGCGATGAAGCGCTTTACAGGTAGCCCCATTTTCTTGCCAAACAAGGCAGAACAGATATTTCCAAAATTACCGCTTGGCACGCAAACCACCAAATCACTAGCCTTACCCAGTTTTTTCAATTGTGCATAAGCATAGAAATAATAAAACGCCTGTGGGAGGAAACGGGCCACATTGATAGAATTAGCAGAAGTCAACTTCATATGCTGCTTTAAATCAGCATCCATGAAGGCATTCTTTACCAATGCCTGACAATCGTCAAAAACTCCATCAATCTCCAGAGCCGTGATATTCTGACCTAAAGTAGTAAACTGGCATTCCTGGATAGGACTAACCTTCCCTTTAGGGTAAAGGACATAGACATGAATGCCATCCACACCTAAAAATCCGTTGGCCACGGCACTACCAGTATCACCACTAGTGGCTACCAGCACATTTACCTGCTCCTTCCCCTCCTGGCGGATGAAATAGCCCAGTAAACGAGCCATAAAGCGGGCACCCACGTCCTTAAAAGCCAACGTAGGACCATGGAACAATTCTAAAGAATAGATATTCTCTTTAACTTTGACGACAGGGACATCAAAGGATAAGGTGTCGTAGACAATCTGCTTTAAGGTTTCAGAAGGTACATCCTCACCAAAGAACGCATCAGCCACGTTATAGGCTATTTCTTGAAAACTCAAATCTTCTATATGATCATAAAAAGCCTGTGGAAGAGGCTTTATCCTTTCCGGTATATACAAACCCTTGTCGCTAGCCAATCCCTTAACCACTGCATCGTGCAGCGTGGCCAATGGAGCCTGACCATTTGTACTATAATACTTCATATCTTATCCTATTGACATAAACAAATCCATAAATTCTCCACAGGCCAGCAGCCCATAACCACCTTCCACACAAGACACCTCGTCAAATTTATCTACCCCATCCGGCCTTATTCCTGGATAATAAATAAGGAAAGGCACCGGTTCATTCGTATGGGTACGAAGTTCACAAGGAGTAGGATGATCTGGAAGGAAACTGATAGCTATAGGCTCATTCCAGGTGGAAACCTGCTGATAGATAGGCCCTACAACCTTAGAGTCGATGTCCTCTATGGTACGAAGTTTCAGAGGGATATCACCTTCATGCCCAGCCTCATCGGGAGCTTCTATATGGAGATAGACAAAATCCTCTGTTTTTAATGCCTCCAATGCAGCTTGCACTTTGCCTTCATAATTCGTATTATAAAGACCAGTGGCCCCTGGTACCTCCACATTCCTCAAACCTGCATAATGACCTATACCCTTAATCAGATCAACAGCAGAAATGACTGAACCTTTCTGAATCTGTGGATACTTTTGAGAAAGCGTTTCCATGCTAGGACGAAAACCCGGACTCCATGGCCAGATGCTATTCGCAGAATCCTTCCCTTCTTCCTGACGCTTCAAGTTCAGAGGGTGCTGGGACAACAATTCCTGTGATCTCAAGATTAAACGGTTCAATAAATCCGCCGTAGCCTGTGCTTCCGGAACCTCGGCCTGAATCAGTAAAGGCCTCCAAGGCTGAAGTGGCACATCATGAGGAGGAGTGCATTTCAATCGCTTATCGCCACCCTTTACAACCAAAAGATGCCGATACTGAACACCCGTATAGAAGTGGACTGCATCATTACCCAATTTCTGGTCTAAATACCGAATCAGCACATCAGCCTCTTCCGTAGAAATATGACCGGCAGAGTGATTCTTCAGAATGTCACCTTCCAAACAAACTATATTACAACGCATAGCCATATCACCTGGACGCATCTCATAGCCAATACTGGCAGCTTCCAAGGAGCCACGGCCCTCATATACCTTATGCTGGTCATATCCTAAAATTGAAGAATTTGCCACCTCGCTTCCCGGATGGAACCCTTCAGGAACAGTCTGCAAACGACCACAGCGACCCATTTTAGCCAACAAATCGATATGGGGAGTATGAGCATACTGATACAAGGTCTTTCCTCCCAAAGAAGGACATGCCCAGTCGGCAGATCCATCTGCCAGAATGATTATATGTTTCATTACCTTAATATCTTACACGCCCCTAGACTAGATGTTTGCAATGCTCATAATATCGGCAAACACACCCGCTGCTGTAACTTGAGCACCAGCCCCATATCCCTGGATAAGCATAGGATACTCTTTATAGCGTTCCGTGGTCAAAAGAATGATATTATTACTTCCTTCCAGATTATAGAAAGAATGAGTATGGTCTACTTCCTTCAGTTCCACACGTCCCTTTCCATTTTCCAAGGTAGCGACAAAACGCCAGCGTTTATTTTCCTTCTCCAATACCTTTCGACGCTTTTCGAACTCGGCATCCAAGGATGGTATGTTTTTCCAGAACTCCTCCAACGTTCCACTGAAAAAGCTATCTGGCAAGAAGAGATGTTTCTCTACATCATCTTGATTCATCCGATAACCCGCCTCACGAGACAAAATAGTCAACTTGCGGATAACATCCTTTCCACACAAGTCAACACGTGGATCGGGCTCAGAATAACCTTGTTCTGCCGCCATTTTTACAGTCTTACTGAAAGGCATATCTTCGGAAATATTATTGAAGATAAAGTTCAAAGTTCCACTGAGAACAGCTTCTATCTTTAAGATTTTATCACCACTATTACGCAAATCGTTAATGGTATTAATAATAGGGAGACCTGCACCCACATTGGTTTCAAAGAGGAATTTCACTCCCCTACGGTAGGCCAGTTTCTTCAGCATATTATAATTCTCATAATCGGAAGAAGCTGCCAGCTTGTTGGCTGCCACCACTGCTATATTATGCGCCAGAAAATCCTTGTAAAGGTCGGATACATCCTCACTGGCAGTACAATCCACAAAGACAGAATTGAAGATATTCATCCCAATTACATTATCACGCAATTTTTGAATATCACTTTCTTCTCCTTCCGTGTACAAGCGCTCCCTATAGTCTTCCAGATTCAGACCCGGACGTGAATACATAGCCCTCTTGCTGCTGGCAATACCTACCACATTCAGTTTCAGATTCCTTTCCTTCATGAGCCTATCATATTGTTGCTTGATTTGCTCAATTAGGCTGCTTCCCACCGTTCCTATACCACAAATAAACAAGTTCAGCACCTGATATTCCGACAAGAAGAAACTGTCGTGGATTACATTCAATGTCTTTCGGAGCCACTGGCTATTCACCACAAAGGAGATATTTGTTTCCGATGCTCCTTGTGCACAGGCAATCACGTTAATACCATTACGTCCTAAAGTACCGAACAACTTACCAGCAATACCTGGCGTATGCTTCATGTTTTCACCCACGATAGCCACAGTAGCCAAACCTTTTTCAGCAGTTATCAGGTTGATTTCACCCATCTCAATCTCCTTCTGGAATTCACGGTTCAGCACCTCACAAGCCTTATCAGCATCCTCATTCCGCACACCAATGGAAGTACTGTTCTCTGAAGAAGCCTGAGAAACCAAGAAAACACTGATACCCTCTTCGGCCAAAGTCTGGAAAATGCGAGAGTTAATACCAATCACACCCACCATACCTAAACCCGTGACAGTAATCAAGCTCGTATTGCCAATGGAAGAAATACCCTTAATACTTTTTCCTCCACTGTCAACCTTCTCTTTGATAATGGTTCCTTCACCATCAGGATTAAACGTATTTTTTATCAGAATAGGTATATTTTTATGGCATACAGGATAAATAGTAGGAGGATAAACCACCTTTGCACCGAAGTTGCAAAGCTCCATGGCCTCTATATAACTCAGTTCCTTGATGGTATAAGCATTGGAGATGACACGTGGGTCGGCAGTCATAAAGCCATCTACATCTGTCCATATTTCCAATGCATCAGCATTTAGAGCTGCAGCAACTATAGCGGCAGTATAGTCGGAACCGCCACGGCCCAGATTCGTCACCTCACCGGTTAACTTATCTCTGGAGATAAAACCAGGAATCAGGCTCAGCTGAGGTTGGTCTTTAAACGTCTCCAGAATCAGCTGATTAGTCAATTCTGAGTCTAAAATGTGCTTACCCTTTTTATTCTCAGTCTTAATAAACTCCCGAGAATCGATCCATTGGGCGCCTGTCAATTCTGCTGCTATGCGACTAGAAATACGCTCTCCATAGCTGACAATAGCAGCTAAAGTCTTAGGGGAAAGATCACGAATCAGGAAAACACCTTGATAAATATCCTTTAATTCATTCAGCAACTCATCTACCACATGCAATAGGGCCACCTGACGTCCAGGGTCGGTAATAATATTATGCACCATTTCATGATGACGGGATACGATTTCGTCGAATGAAGTAATATAGGAGCTGTCGCCCAAAGAAGCCTGGGTAGAGGTATTTATCAATTTATCAGTAATACCCCCTAAAGCAGAAACCACAACAATAACCTTTTCTTTATCTTTTGCCTTCTCAACGATTTCCTTAAGACTCAAGATGCTCTTTACGGAACCTACGGATGTTCCACCAAATTTCAATACTCTCATGCTGTAGATATTAAAACAGATACGCTACCTTCCAGCGCACTACTTATTGTTTCTAAAAAAATAACTGATTATAAAAACGATTTGCCAGCCTTTTTTCTGGCGCATATCACGTAGATACGCATTAAACTATCCCTAACCCCTAAGGGTTGTGGTGTATGCGGATGTGGTGGCCCACATAATAGACATAAATGTTCGCCCGTAAAATGCCATATTCCTATTAAAAACTTTGCAAATATAGCACAATCCATGGGGAGCACAAAATAAAAAGACAAAAAAATGCCCCATTCTGCTTACGAATCAACAAGAATGGGGCATTTTTAGGTATAAAATTGTTTTTTACAACTTCACTTCAACCTTTTTCCCAGTATATTTCACTTCTGTACCAGCAGCATCAGGATCATAACCCTGTGCCTTTGCAGCACTTACAGGAACAATAGTAAAGGTTCTTTCCTGAAGCATACCAGGGAAACTACCTTCACGGTCACCTATCGTCAAGGTCTTTGTTTCATCATTGTAAGAAACAGAAATCTTAGCAAAACGTCCAGCCTCATAGCCATAGTTTACATTCTCGTCTTCATAAAGTGTAAACTGACCATCAGCTCCTTCATAGACATACAGTCTGATATTTTCTGCAGGTTTTTCATCGGAATACTGCATAGAAGGGCCGTAAGGAAGGATAGCACCAGCACGTACATACAATGGAATACGCTCATAAGGAGCAGAAACCACCTTAGTTTCCCCACCATTGCTGACAACCTGACCAGTATAGAAATCATACCATACATTATTCTTCGGGAAGTAAACCTCACGCTCACGAGCACCGTATACATAAACAGGATTAACCATCAGAGAAGGACCCAGCATGAACTGGTAGCCGATATTCAGAACATTGGTATCAGTTCCAAAGTCCATGACCAACGGACGCATCATGGTATAGTCATTATAATGAACCATAGCAGCCAAAGAATACAAGTAAGGCATCATGCGGTAACGCAAGTTCAGGTAATACTGAATGCTCTTATAGGCTGGATGATTCTCTGGTGCTATACTCCAAGGCTCACGGAATGGGAACTGGCCATGTGAACGATACATAGGAGCAAAGGCACCAAACTGATGCCAACGGGCATTCAGCTCACGCCATTCTTTCAGATCTGCATTCTCCACACCTGTCTTGTCGAAATTCTCCTGTGCTGCAAAGTAGCGGCCTTCTACTGAGAATCCACCGATATCCTGGCTCCAGAAAGGAATACCAGAGATACTGAAGTTCAAACCAGCAGTGATCTGAGCTTTCATATCTTCCCAACGAGTACCGATATCGCCACTCCAAGTAGCAGTAGAATAACGCTGCAAACCTGGGAAGCCGCTACGAGTGAGCAAGAATACACGACGATTCTCTGGAGAGAACTTATTGCCATAACCATTCTGATTCCAATCTGTCATGCCAGATTCAGTAGCACGCTGGCCGTCATAAATAGCCTCTGCATTGACAATAGAATAAGTATTGAAATACTGGTCAGAAGAACCTAAGTAAGTTGGGCCACAAAGGTCTTTACGATAGCGCAAGTCTGTACAGTCGCGTACATTAGGCTCTGAAGCATCCATCCACCAGGCATCCATTCCTAGAACACCTAATTTCTCATGCATCTGACGCCAGAATATCTTTCTTGCCTCTGGAGCGTAAGCATCATAGAAACCATAGTGATAACCAGGCCAGATCCAATCCACCAGACTATCCTTTAGAGACTGCTGGTACATATAACCCTTATCATTCAGTTCCTTAAAGTTGTCTGTAGTAGGATAGAACTTAGGCCAGCAACTGATCATAATTTTAGCATGCTGAGCATGAACACTGTCAACCATTGCCTTAGGGTCAGGGAAGCGCTCTTTATCGAACTCATGAGAGCCCCAACTTTCTACTGGCCAATATGACCAGTCTTCCACAATATTATCAATAGGCAACTGACGACTACGGAAGCCAGCCAAAGCAGTCAACAACTCATCGGAAGTCTTATAACGTTCACGACTCTGCCAATATCCCAGTACCCATTTAGGCATAATCTGAGCTTTTCCCGTCAGCGAGCGATACCCTGAAATAACCTCATCCAAATTCTCACCTGCCATGAAATAATAATCCAACTGAGGAGTCATTTCACTCCAGATGGAAAGTTTCTGCTGTACCTCTTCTGCCACAGGAGCTAAAGCACGCAATCCGCAATAGGCCTCACCACCATCAGGTTTCCACTCAATACGAATGCTATAATGCTTACCTGCTTCCAAGTTCACATTAAACTTACGGGCATTAGGATTCCAAGCTGTACGCCAAATCTCCTGATCCCCACCTTTGCCTGCCACATTTTCAGTATAGACAGACTTACCATCAATAAAGATTTTCTGATAACCTGAATAATAGTGCAGGAACCGGTATTCACCAGTAGCTTGAGGTACGATTTCACCTTCATAAACCACGGTAGCTTTAGCCAATGGATATTGTGGCAAGTTTTTAGCTGATTTCAGATTCTCAAAGTAGATAGAATCCTCTCGACGCACCAACACTTTTTCTTCAGGTGAAGAATAAGTACCTGTGAGTGCACCCTCTTTACCATCCTTATCAATTAAAGTGAAAAGCTTGTACAGCTGCTCATAGTCATTAGGGTTACCGAAACGACAAAGAGAATAGCTATCCAGCAACACGCCATAATTCTTATTGGAAACGACAAAAGGAATAGAAACCTTAGTATTATACTGGAAAAGTTCCTCATTTTTGCCCTTATAGTTCCAGTCATCAGCCTGATGCTGACCTAAGCCATAGAAAGCCTCATCGGCTGGCGATTCAAAAATAGTCTGAATAGACCAACCGTTATAAGTCTTATCTTCACCATTAGCCTGAGTCTGAGTAACCTGATAAGGTTGGAACAGTTTACCTCCACCCTTCTGCTCCTGCAGAATAACATTGCCTTTCAAATCCGTAAACCAGACTTCGCCCGTGGTTCTCAACACATTAGCCCGAATACACTGGGTAGCCAGGACGATGGTATCGCCCAATTCCTCCACTGTATAAGAAGCCTTTTCAGCCTGAGGTACAATGATCAAACTTTGAGGATCAGCAAACTTATCCTCCGCAGTGGCACTTACATGGATGATTTTATCTCCCATGACTTGAAGACGCACCAACTTTGGGCTATTCTCCTGAGCCTGCTGTACAGGAATAATGATGCCCTGATCTGTCTTCTTGTAAGCACCAGTCGAACAGCTTGCCAATAACAAAGCTGAAACGATTGTAAGTACAAAATTGGTTGTTTTCATAATTATTTGATTTGATAAATATATTCAGCTAAACGTTCTGCACATCGTTCACCATCCACGCCCGCAGAGACAATTCCCCCTGCGTAGCCCGCTCCTTCACCACAAGGGAATAATCCCTGAACACGAATATGCTGCAGAGACTCATTATCCCTTACGATGCGCACAGGCGAAGATGTACGGGTTTCCACACCTATCATAGTAGCCTCATTGGTCAAAAAGCCATGCGACATCTTTCCAAACTGAAGAAAACCCATCTTCAATCTCTCCGTAATAAACTTAGGCATCCAGAAATGGAGAGGAGAAGCGATAAGGCCTGCCACATAACTAGAAGAAGGCAAATCGGCACTGAGTCTTCTATTCACAAAATCGCTCATACGCTGGGCTGGAGCCGTCTGTTTCATATTGCCGGCAATCCAAGACTGCCTTTCAAGAGCATCTTGAAATAACAACACACTCAATGGATGAGTCGCCATACCTCCTCCCCCTTCACGAGGATTCACGCATTTGGGAAGATTCTTCAAGCAGCCCATAATCTGTTCTGCTTCTTCAGACGGTTTCACTTTCACATAATCCTCTATCATAGACAAGAGGGACGAATCACCTAAATCTTCGGGATGCAATTCCACCACCATACCCGAATTACTCCACTTACTTCCACGATTACTAGGCGACATACCGTTGACAACCAATTGTTCCGGCCCACTGGCTGCAGGAACCACAAAACCACCCGGGCACATACAGAAACTATATACACCCCGGTTGTCAACCTGATGCACAAAGCTATATTCAGCAGCCGGTAAATACTTTCCACGACCTTCTTTTCGGTGGTATTGAATCTGGTCAATCAGGGCAGAAGGGTGTTCCAAACGAACCCCGACAGCCAGTCCTTTGGCTTCTATTTCTATTCCAGCGTGATACAAATAACGATATACATCACGAGCAGAATGACCTGTAGCCAAGATTACAGGACCTCGGAACTCTCTTCCATCTTCACACCGAATACCTACCACCTTATCATGCTCCAGCAGCAAACCCGTCATTTTGGTCTGAAAATGCACTTCACCTCCACAGGCCAAAATCTGATTACGCATATTCTCTATGACACGAGGCAACTTATCAGTTCCTATATGCGGGTGGGCATCAGCCAATATATTAGGGCTGGCCCCATGCTGGCAGAAAACATTCAATATCTTTTCCACATTACCCCGCTTCTTGCTTCGGGTGTAAAGTTTACCATCGGAAAACGCGCCTGCACCACCTTCCCCAAAACTATAATTGCTTTCACTATCAACCAAATGAGTCTTCGGAATGGCAGCAATATCCTTTTTACGGTCACGAACATTCTTGCCTCGTTCCACCAACACAGGACGGACACCTAGTTCTACTAAACGCAAGGCAGCAAACAACCCTCCAGGCCCTGCACCCACAACGATAGCTTCGGGCTTTCCTTCCACATTCGGATAATCAACACGCACATAAGGTTCATCTTGAGGATATTCATTCACATAAGCACGAACCTTCAGGTTCACAAAAATAGTACGTTGCCGAGCATCGATGCTTTTCTTTAAGACACGGACAGCCTGAATAGAACGTAGATTTAGCCCTTTTTCACGAGCCAAATACAACGCTATATTCTGTTCGTTGGCAGCCACTTCTGGCAATACTCTTATCTGATATTCTTCTGTCATTTATCCAAAAAGTTCACGTAGAGCCTCCTCAACCTTCCTAACAGGAACCAACTCTATCTTAAAATGCTTTTTATCCAGTCCTTGCATATTACCCTTAGGCAGCAACATGCGTTTAAATCCAAGTTTCTCAGCCTCAGCAATTCGTTGCTCTATTCGGGCTATCGGCCTGATCTCTCCACTCAATCCCACTTCTCCTGCCATACATACATCGGGCTCTATACCTGTATCAATGTTGCTGGACAGAACCGCTGCAATAACAGACAAGTCGATGGCTGGATCGCTTACCTTAAGACCACCAGCTATATTCAAGAAGACATCTTTCTGCATCAACTTAAAGCCGACTCTCTTTTCCAAAACAGCTAAAAGCATATTCAGCCTACGAATGTCAAAGCCTATAGCACTTCGCTGAGGATTTCCATAGGCAGCCGTGCTGACCAAAGCCTGCGTCTCGATAAGGAAAGGACGAACACCCTCAATGGCAGATGATACGGCAACTCCGCTCAGCCCTTCATGACTTTCACTTAGCAACAGTTCCGAAGGGTTACTGACCTGACGCAAACCATCAGAACGCATCTCATAAATACCAAGTTCAGAAGTACTACCGAATCTGTTTTTTATACTTCTCAAAATCCGATACAGATAATGTTGGTCGCCTTCAAACTGCAAAACCGTATCTACGATATGCTCCAGAACCTTGGGACCCGCCAACGTACCTTCCTTGGTTATATGACCAATCAAGATAACCGGAACATTCTGTGTCTTGGCAAACTTCAACAACAAGGCTGCACACTCACGAACCTGAGAAAGACTTCCAGGAGAAGACTCCACAGTTTCAGTGGATATGGTCTGAATAGAATCAATGATGAGCAATTGTGGCTGCGTGTTCTTGACATGCGTGAAAATATGTTCCAAAGAAGTTTCACAGACAATGAGGCATTCTTGGCTTTCACCAGCATCATGAATATCTTCTTTAGGCTGAAGACGATCAGCACGCAGTTTCAACTGCTGGGCACTTTCCTCTCCACTGACATACAGAACCCGCAGATGACGGAGGTTCATCACAGTTTGAAGAATCAAAGTAGACTTGCCAATGCCAGGTTCACCACCAAGTAAAACCAAAGACCCTGGGACAAGGCCACCACCCAACACACGATTCAGTTCTGCATCCCTCAAGTCGATACGTGGCAAATCCTTCGTCTCAATTTCCCGAAGATTCCTAGGTTTTCTATTTTCTAATCCATTATCCAGCCCCTCAGGAAGAATACGAATAGAAGCAGACTCTTTTCGAATGACCTGCTCAACATAAGTGTTCCACTGACCACATGATGGACAACGACCAATCCACTTTGGAGATTCCTGTCCACATTCCTTACAAACATATACAACCTTCTCTTTAGCCATAGGCTTTCATTTGTGTACAAAGGTAACGAATATTTTACACATAGAAAAGAAAGAAGACACCATACCATTTAAAGTATCGGGATTAGGCAAATAGTGCAAAAAAATGGTCTGCAAACCGATACTTTCCGCTTGCCGACCATTTCCATTTTCTATGTACAAGTTTCTTAAAGAACAAGATTGACGCCTACAGCAAAACAAGTCTTGTCCATTTTATCGGAGTCGAATAAGAATTGGTGCTTAATCTCCCCGAAAACGCAGACCTGATCAGTAAGGAAATAGCGGACACCACCACCTACATTTGTACCAAGTTTGTTACGGGTATCACCGTCACCATTACGATTTCTTCCATGTACAAGACAACCACCCACTACTGGATAGATTTCCCATAAGTCGTCCAATTCTATATTATAATGGAAATCTGCATCAGCAGAGAATGTGGATCCATTTTCTGTGAAAAAATAATTGAAGTTCGGAGCAAAATCAATGAAATCCAATACTCCGATGGTTACTCCACCTCCAATTCCAAAAGTATTACGCACACCTACCTTCAAGTCTATTGTCTTCAATTGAGCAGAAGCAGTCAAGACTGAGAGAAACATCAACAACGTAAAGAATGTCTTTTTCATAATATAATTCCCTTTTTTACTAATATTTTGTGTAAAGATACACATATTTCAGAAAAATGCAGCTAATCTTTAAAACTTTTTCAATGCATACAATCCTTTTAAGATTCTATTAAGACATTTTGTCTAAAATAATTGTGCTACGAACCTTTTTTTGACTACTTTTGCAAAAATTTTTAGCACATATACGATGAAACCTAACACTAAATTACTATACAGGGTATTAGAGTTTACCTTCCTCTTTGTCGCACTAATCTTTGTTTCCTGCAAGAAAGATGAGACAGAGGCCGACGTTTACTACAGCTTTACATTGAATGCAGGTCAGCCGTCGGATGATGGCTATCCCATTTCCGAAGGATTAACTTGGAACTCTTCAGACCAGATTGCAGCAATCAATGTCACTTTGGTTCGAGAGATAGAGAAACTGAGTTATAACACCTCTTCCCAGAAATTCTCTGGAAACATGGTAAACATTCTTTCTGGAAATAATCTGGCATTCTTCTATCCTGCCAGTGCTCTTACCACAGAGCATAGCGACACGATTACACAAGATTTTTCTGTCATGTCGCAAGATGGCACTGAAAGTACAGTTCTAAATTACAGATACGGTTTCTGCTCTTCTGTAACCCTGAATGAGTTGAGCGCTTCTGCTACTGCTACCATGGAAGCAATTCTGGCTGTAGCAAAAATGAAATTCCTTCACAATGGTAGTCCTATCAACGACATTGTGAAAATAGAATTCCGAGCAAAAGAAGGCAATGTCTATGGCAAAAGAACTTTCAACTTTAGAAAGAAAGCTTATGAAAGCGGAACAAACAACAATATGGTGATTAAGAACAATCAAGGCCTAGATGGTTCCGCTGTCCTAGCCATGATACCAACGGACGATGTACTGTTGGAAGTTTCTGTCTTCACTGCTGACGGTTCCATCTATGTAGGAAACAATAACGATGAAGGAGCCATTGAAGCCGGAAATCTTTACGATTGGACTTTCGACTGCACGAAGGAAAACGGCTTGGCTCATATAGGAGATTATTTCTACAGTGACATGACCGTTTCCTCTGAGTTGAATGAAAACAAGAAGTGCATTGGAATCGTTTTCGCTTTGACCGACACAGAAGATGGAGACATCAATCGTACCCTTACGTCATCTTACCACGGCAGAATAGTGGCTCTTAATGATGTAAACTCCACTGGTAAGACATGGTCTACCATGCAGTACAATATCAAAGGCATGCCAGACTTTAGCACTGCTGATGGTTCATTGGAAGAAGGTTTCCTTCCATATTGGGATGGCAAATCATCATCTTCCTATTTTGAAAGCGGTCATATCAATATGGCTTTAACAGAAGACGGACGCATTGAAACTTGGCCTTCATCTGGACTTTTGAGCGACTTTAACGGCAAAGAAAACACAGCTTATGCTGATTCATCTGCCATTGTCTATGGTGCTTGTGGACAAGCTGCAGCCTATAGCATTTCCGGTATTACCAACAAACGCTGGTACTGTCCTTCTGGTGGAGAGATGGCACTATTATATGCCCAGAGCCGATTAGGAATTCTGTCTTCAGAGACACTTCCTCCATTCACAAATTTTGAAGCCAGAGGATACTGGTGTGCTGCAGAACGAGAAGAGAATAGAGCCTGGTACATTCAGTTTGCCACTGGAGGCGTATACGCAAACTACAAGTTGAGTTCCTATTTTGTACGACCGTTGATGCACTTCTAGATACATTATCACAAGTTTTGAGACATAAAAAAGAAGAAGGGAATGTGATTTACATTCCCTTCTTCTTTTTGTCGGGGTAGCGGGATTCGAACCCACGACCCCCTGCTCCCAAAGCAGGTGCTCTAACCGGACTGAGCCACACCCCGAATGTTTTCCATCTTCATGCACGGGAGGAGAGACTCGAACTCCCGACACCTGGTTTTGGAGACCAGTGCTCTACCAACTGA
>AUXO011603022.1_pt1 | contig 14314 bp, 13 predicted proteins | sample 768731 | NCBI WGS metagenome assembly AUXO01 (sample SAMN02715735, study PRJNA202380) | gut metagenome | biome: sheep rumen | host: Ovis aries | place: New Zealand: Palmerston North | reverse complement strand
TGGAGCCGCATGGCTTTAGCTTTTTCACCGCAGTGAAAATTAGTACAACAAGTTAACAATTAACAAAATCATATAGCGATGAAAGGAATAGTACTCGCAGGTGGTAGCGGCACTCGCCTTTACCCCATAACGAAGGGAGTTTCAAAGCAGCTCCTACCGATATATGACAAACCGATGGTTTATTATCCTATCAGTGCGCTGATGCTGTATGGGATAAGAGATATACTTATTATCAGTACGCCTTACGACCTCTCCGGCTTCAAGCGTCTGCTGGGTGATGGCTCTGATTATGGTGTACACTTCGAGTATGCCGAGCAGCTGAGTCCGGACGGTCTGGCACAGGCGTTCATCATTGGTGAGAAGTTCATCGGTGATGACAGTGCCTGCCTCGTGCTGGGCGACAACTTCTTCTACGGCAGCGGCTTCACCGGTCTGCTTCGTAAGGCAGTGAAGGATGCAGAGGAGAATAACAAAGCTACAGTCTTTGGTTATTGGGTGTCTGATCCAGAGCGTTATGGAGTGGCAGAGTTTGACAAGCAAGGAAACTGCCTGAGTATTGAGGAAAAACCAAAAGATCCTAAAAGTAACTACGCTGTTGTCGGACTGTACTTCTATCCAAACAAGGTCGTTGAGGTTGCAAAGAACATTAAGCCATCTTCAAGAGGTGAGCTGGAGATTACTACGGTAAACCAAGAATTCTTAAATGATGGCGAACTGAAGGTACAAGTCTTTGGCCGCGGCTTTGCTTGGCTCGATACAGGTACGCACGATTCATTGGCAGAAGCTTCAACCTTTGTTGAGGTCATCGAGAAGCGTCAAGGCTTAAAGGTCGCTTGTTTGGAAGGTATAGCCTATCGCAACGGATGGATTTCAGAAGAACGTATGCGCGAGATAGCACAGCCCATGCTGAAGAATCAGTATGGTCAGTATCTGCTCAAAGTAATTGACGAGATGAAAGAAGAAATCAATTCCAATACATTCACGCATCCAGAAATGTCTGGTATTAAAGAGTAATTATAAGAAAAGAAAATATGTCAGAGAAACAAATTACCGTTACATCGCCATTGTTGCCCAACCTTGACGAGTTTAATGAGATGCTCAAAGAAATATGGGCAAGTAAATGGATTACCAACAATGGTCAATTCCATAAGCAGTTGGAGAAAGCTTTGGCTGAGTACCTGAAGGTGCCATATATCAGCTTGTTTACAAATGGTACTTTACCATTGTTAACAGCTTTACAGGCTCTGCGTATCACTGGTGAGGTAATTACAACACCTTATAGTTTTGTAGCTACTACTCATAGCATTTGGTGGAATGGTTGCAAGCCCGTTTTCGTGGACATTGAAGAAGAAACCTGTGGAATTGATCCTGATAAGATAGAGGCTGCCATCACGCCTAAGACCACGGCCATCATGCCGGTGCATTGCTATGGCAAGCCTGTGAAGATGAAACAGATTCAGGCTATTGCAGACAAGTATGGCCTGAAGGTCATCTATGATGCTGCCCATGCCTTTGGCGTTGAGGTGGATGGTGAGAGCGTGCTGAATGCTGGTGATATGAGTACCCTGAGTTTCCACGCAACCAAGGTTTACAATACCCTTGAGGGTGGCGCTTTGGTGGTGCATGATGAGCAGACCAAGAAGCGCATTGACTATTTGAAGAACTTTGGTTTTGCAGGAGAAACAGAGGTTGTAGCTCCTGGAATTAATAGTAAGGTGGATGAAGTTCGCTCAGCATACGGATTGTTGAATTTAAAACAGGTGGATACTGCGATTGCCAACCGTCAGAAAGTAGCTCAGAAGTATCGTGAAGCTTTGAAGAATGTCCCTGGTATTCGTTTCTTTGATGATATGCCTGGTGTACGCCATAATTATAGCTACTTCCCCATCTTTATCAATGCTGCAGAATATGGCAAGACTCGTGACGAGTTATACTTTGAGATGAAACAGCAGAACGTCCTTGGCCGTAGATATTTCTATCCACTAATCAGCACGTTTAGCACTTATCGTGGCCTTCCCAGTGCTGCACCAGAAAATCTGCCTGTAGCCACAAAGATTGCAAACGAAGTGATATGCCTACCTATGCATCATGAATTAACCGATGCAGATTTAGATAGAATTCTTAGTTTGATTGTTAAATAATGGCACAAAAGAAATTGATGCTCCTTGGGGGCATCCGTTATCTGCTTCCAGCTATTGAGGCTGCCCATAAGCATGAAATCTATGTTATCACGGTGGATTATCTGCCCAATAACATAGCACATAAGTATTCTGACGAATACCATAATGTGAGTATTCTTGAAAAAGACAAGGAGAAGGTGCTAGCCTTGGCCAAGGAGTTGAAGATTGATGGTATTCTTTCATATGCTGTAGATCCTGGAGTGGTTGCCGCATCATACGTGGCAGAGAAAATGGGATTGCCTTTTACGTGCAGCTATGAGGCTGCATGTATTATGCAGGATAAATCCAAGTTCCGTCGGTTCTTGGCTGAACATGGTTTTAATGTGCCTAACGCTAAAGGATATACCAAAGCAGAATATGCTTTGAAGGATGTTAACTATTTCAACTGGCCTGTGATTGTTAAACCTGTTGATTCTGCTGGTAGCAAAGGTGTATCTAGAGTAGATAACCCAAATGATTTGCTAACAGCTATTGCTCATGCTCTGGATGAATCTCACAATGGTCATTTTATTGTAGAGGATTTTTTGGAACTAGATGGCTATCAGTCAAGTGCAGATTGTTTCAGTGTCGATGGAGAATTGGTATATGCTGATTATTCGGATCAATTGTTTGATAAAGAGGCCGTGAATCCATATACACCATCTATTGAGATTTGGCCGTCCTCCATGCCTCAGGTCAGACAAGGTGAATTGACCCATGAGTTACAACGCTTGATAACTCTACTTGGGTGTGGAACAGGCATGTACAATGTTGAAAGCCGTGTTTGCAAGAATGGTAAGGCATACTTAATGGAAGTTTCCCCAAGAGCGGGTGGCAACCGCATTGCAGAACTCCAACGGATAGGTACTGGTATTGACCTGATTGAAGCTGAGGTATTGAAGGCGGTTGGAGAACCCTTGCCAAATAAAATAACTATGCCACAATATGATGGGTGCTATGTTAATGATATTGCCCACTCTCTTAAAGCAGGAACATTTCAAGGCATTAGTTATAATGACACCTTCAAGCAAAATCATGTTATCAGTGAGGCTATCTACCCATCCATTGGCGACCACGTGGAGGCTTTTCATGGTGCCAACAATTCTGTTGGCTCTATTTTCTTGAAGTTTGCTACACGTGAGGAATGCGACGAAAAGAAATCCAGACTATCAGATTACATAAAGATTAACGTTGAATAATGGAACCTATAGGTGGGTATTTTGGGTTAGAGCTTGCCCATGGCTCTGAATACCATAAGGATGCCATTAGGCTAAATACTGGACGTAATTGTCTAGAGTATATCCTTAGGGCTAGAGGGTATAAAAAGGTTTATTTGCCTTATTACACCTGTGAAGTAGTGTTGGAACCATTCGCCAAACTTGGTGTTGGTTATGAGTTCTATCACATAGATATTCACATGGAGATACGCGACAAGTTCACTTTGAAAGCTAATGAGGCTTTACTTTATGTGAACTATTATGGCTTGAAGCAACGTTATGTAGAGTCTTTGGCGGCAAAAGTAAGGGAGCGTCTAATTGTAGACAATACACAAGCGTTTTATGCAAAGCCCATTAAGGGAATTGATTCTTTCTACACTTGTCGAAAGTTTTTTGGAGTACCGGATGGCGCATATCTCTATACGGACAAGTTTTTAAATGTTGAATTAGAGCAAGACAAGTCATATGACCGTTTTAGGTCTCTAACTAAACGCATAGACCTAGGCGCAGAAGCCGGTTATGCGGATTTCCATGAATTGAGTGAAACTCTGGTAGGACAACCGATAAAAAGAATGTCTAAACTCACTCAGCGTATGATGCAAGGCATTGACTATACGGGTATAGCAAATCAGCGAAGAGCAAACTTCAAGAAATTGGATGAGGTTTTAGGAGCCTCAAACACTATTGATTTGCCTTTGGAAGATGATGCTGTACCTATGGTGTATCCCTATATGTCCCAAGTTAAAGGTTTACGTGAGAAGCTGATAGATAATAAAATATTTGTTGCCCGCTATTGGCCTAATGTGCTAGAGTGGGCTAACGATACGGATATAGACTATCTGTTTGCGTTTCAAATGCAACCGTTGCCAATAGATCAGCGGTATGGTTGGGAAGATATGAAAAGATTAATAGAATCAATATGCAGGTAACTATTAGACCTCTCCAAGAGCAAGATGCGTACACGTCTGTTAAATGGCGCAATGACCCGGAAGTGTTCAAATACACGGGGAATACGTATGATCATGAAATAACGATTGATTCAGAACTAACGTGGATTCGGAAAATATTAGCGAAATCCGATGATTATCGTTGTGCTATTATAGTAGATGGTATTTATGTGGGTAATATTTATCTTACTGATATAAATAATCAATCAGCACATTACCATATTTTTTTAGGAGATAAAAATTATTGGGGGAAAGGAGTGGCATACAAAGCCTCAATATTGATTCTAGAATATGCTTTTAAATATCTTAATTTACAATATGTGCAGCTTAAGGTAAATAAACTAAATATTGCTGCCATATCGTTATATAAAAGACTTGGCTTTAGAGAAGTTGAGTCTGAAGAATTATGGATAACTATGCGAATAAGGAGCTAATTTGATGTTCCACGTTTTCCATAGATGCACTTTAAATTATAATTCACGATATACTTTAGTATGGAAATTACAACTTTTGCACCAGTTCTTATACCAACACTCAATCGCTATGAACATTTCAGGCGTTGTGTGGAATCATTGTCAAGATGTACGCATGCAGATAAGACGGAGTTGGTCATTGGACTTGATTATCCACCTTCTGAAAAATATATTGAAGGATGGGAGAAAATTTGTAGCTATGTGTCAACGATTTCTGGCTTCGCACAGGTGACAATTTTAAAGCGTGAATATAACTATGGTGTGCAAGAAAATGTTTATGACATCAGGAAGTATGCATCAAAGAAATATGATCGTTTCATTATGACAGAGGATGATAATGAATTTTCTCCTAACTTCCTTGATTATATAAATCAAGGATTAGAAATATACAAAGATAATCCTCAAGTATATGCTATCTGTGGATATAATTATCCTATAGATATGTCTAGTTACAAATACAACTATTATTTCTCTCATGAATTTGCTGCGTGGGGTTATGGGAGTTGGTTTGAAAAGCAGGAGAAAGTTTTTAAGATCATACAATCCCCGAAATACGTTATAGATTTTTATAAGTCATATCCCCTGAGCGTTTATTTAAAAAACAATTTTAAATTAATGTCTTTGGCTACAAGAATTGGAGATGGCTTTTTAGGAGATGTATATCTCACATCCTATCTTCATAGCAGGAAGGCATATTCTGTTTTCCCAAAAATTTCAAAAGTTAGAAATTGGGGACATGATGGTACTGGAATAAATTGTGGTACCATGGAAAAGAAATTGGAGGTACTATATACTAAACAATCTATTGATGAAGAAACTGAATTTAACTTCTCTGAGGATTTACCAATAGGTATTAATAAGTTTGTAAATCGGAAAGTACAAGCTTTTATGAAGCCTCCATTTAGGATGATAATAAGGAGATTGTTGAGTTTTATACTTATATGGTTATATGCAAAAATGTTAAAATGAGAATACTCTGGTCTGTAAATACAATAATGCCGCAGGTGGCATCAAAGATAGGTGTCAACTCGGCTCATGCAATTTCATGGGTTGATGCTATGTCGAAATTATTGGCTAAAGATGAAAGTGTCAAACTCGCTATCGCCTCAGATGCTTCAATTAAGGATGTGAAATGTTTCGATGTTGATGGCATTGTTTTTTATGTGCTCCCCAAAGATAATCTGGAAAAAGCGTGGAATCAAGTTGTCAACGAATTCAAACCAGATGTGATACACCAATATGGTACTGAAAGAAGACATAATATTCCGCTTATCAAGAATTTCGGACTGAAATTGCCATATATAATATCTCTTCAAGGAATCCTAAAAGGATATGAGCGTGCATATTATGCAGGCATAGATGTTTCAACGATATTAAGGAATCTTACTTTGAAAGATTTGATTCGTGGTTCTATCATTAGAGATAGAAGACGTTTCCAAAAGAATGCAAAATTTGAAGCATGGCAGCTTAATAGCGTGGCGCATGTTGAAGGTAGGAGTACATGGGACAGGGTATATGCTCTTTCAATTAATCCAAATCTTCAATATCATTATTGCCCAAGGCTGATACGTGAACCATTCTATAGGATTAAATGGGACATAAAGAAGATGGAGCCTCATTCAATTTTTGTTCATCAAGGGAATTATCCAATTAAAGGACTTCATTTCGTTTTTGAGGCTTTGGCTTCGCTTATTCCAAAATATCCTGACATAAAGTTATATATCGCAGGACAGGACGAGTTGCACAAACATACATTGAAAGAAAAATTGTTAAGGAGTGGCTACTCGAAATACTTACTGTCGCTTTATCATAAATATCATATAGAAAATTATGTGCACTTCTTGGGAAAAATGACCGCAGAAGAGGTTGCCTTACAGCTTTCAAAAGCTAATGTTATGGTTATTCCATCTGCCATTGAGAATTGTCCCAATTCGTTGGCTGAAGCTATGTTGGTAGGAACTCCGAGTGTCGCAAGTTATGTAGGAGGTAACGCCGAATTGCTGAATGAAGGTGAATGTGGTAAACTATATTGTTATAACGAACCGCTTATGTTGGCTGATTGTATAGATCAGATATTTTCTACCGATGATTTAGCTATTCATTATTCAGAAATGTCCATCAAGGTATCGAGTGAAAGACATGATCCTCAGAGACTTAAGTCGACGTTACTTGAAATATATAAAATTGTAATTGAGAATAAATAATATGTATAGATTATATTGTAGAATAATATGTAAATTAAGGACTATAGGATTCCCCGTCTCCGATTACTTTTTTTTGAAAGCACTCTACTTCTTGGTTGTTGGCGAGAGGTTAAACCTGAAAAATCCTACAACCTTTACTGAGAAAATGCAATGGTTAAAATTGCATGATCATAATGAAAGATATCATCAATTGGTTGATAAATTTGAAGTGAAAAAGTATGTTTCTGCAATTATTGGTGAACAATATGTTATCAAGACCTTAGCTGTATGGGATTCAATAGATAAAATAGATGTTAATTGTTTGCCAAATCAATTTGTTCTGAAAACGACAAATGGCGGAGGTAGTACTGGGGTAGTGATTTGCAGGAACAAAGAGTCTTTTGACTTAGAAGATGCAAAACGAAGACTCGAAAGGTCTGCCCTTTTTGATATATACCAGAAGATGGGAGAGTGGGTCTATAAGGGGATAAAACCTAGGATTATTGCGGAGGAGTTGTTGGTTAATGAAGTATCGAATGGGGACATTCCTGACTTTAAGATATGGTGTTTTGGTGGTGAACCGAAGATTCTTTTCTATGCATCGAATCGTTTCAACGAGGAAAAGAAACCGCCATATTTTGACTATTATGATATGGAACTGAATAAACTGCCAGTGAAGAGTAAAGGCCATCAGAATTCACCGTCGGTTTTGGAATGGTTTCCACAGTTTGACGAGATGAAAGAACTTGCAAGAAAATTATCAAAAGGATTTCATTTTGTTCGGACGGATTTTTATTTAGTTAATGGGAAAATTTACTTCGGTGAGTTAACTTTTTATCATGATGCAGGTCTGGTTCCTTTTGAGCCAGAGTTTTGGAATAACAAATTTGGTGATATGATAATGTTACCCAAAAAGTAGAGAGGAATGTTAAGTAAAGATAATCAACTGATTTACAGAAATACTATCATCATTTATGCAAGGATGTTGTTTGTTACATTCGTAGGGTTGTTTTCCTCACGATTTGTACTTCAGGCATTAGGCGCATCTGATTATGGTTTATACAATGTTGTAGGTGGTTTAATTGCAATGCTTAATTTTATAAGCACTGCAATGGTCACTACTACTCGACGTTTTGTCAACGTCGAGATGGGTAAGCCCGATGGTAATATAAATAAAGTATTCAATATCTGCTTATTGTTACATATAGGTTTTGCACTCTTTATTCTTGTAATTGCTGAAACTATAGGAATATGGTATATTAACAATATGCTTAATGTCGCACCAGGGAAATTAGACGATGCCATGTTTGTATTCCAAATCTCCACTATAGTTGCTTGCATTGGTATAATTAATGTACCCTATCAGAGTTTAATTGAAGCTCATGAATTTTTTGGCAAAGCTGCTATTATTGATATTTTTACGACAGCGGTCAAGTTTGCTTTAGTATTATTGTTGTTATTATATTCAGGGAACGCTCTTCGTTTTTATGCAATAAGCATCTGCCTTGTTACATTGTTGTCTTTTGTACTTTATTATAGAGTTTGTAAAAAATACTGGGCAGATTCTATTTGTTGGCATTATTATGGACGCTCTCCGTTGTATAAAGAAATCTTGATCTTTAATAATTATACTGCCCTCGGGGCCATTGCTTCAATAGGTAAATCACAGGGCAGTAACTTGTTGGTCAACTTTTTCTTCGGTACTGTCGTCAATGCAGCATTTGCTATAGCATATCAGGTTGAGAGCTACGTTTATATGTTTGTAAATAAGATATCTTTAGTAGCCAATCCACAAGTGGCAAAAAATTATTCTGGAGGTTCATTAGAAAGAGTTAATAGTTTGATTGAAAAGAACTCTAAATATAGTATATTAATTATGACTGTATTTTTCTTTACGATTGTTCCAGAGTTGGATTTTATTTTGGGATTGTGGCTTAAAGATGTACCAGAAGGTGCATCGCTCCTTTGTATGCTGACATTGATAGATGGATTGATAAGGTCATTTAGTGAGGGTACATTTGGTTATATTCAAGCCTCGGGCAAAATAAAATGGTTTCAATTATCAGGTTCGTTAGCTATGCTAATCAATTTGCCATTAGGTTACGTCCTATTTCGTGTCGGTTTCCCAGCCTATTCTATAATATTGTGTTTTATAATGACAAGTATAGCTTATCGTATAATTAGTCTGATTTTGATGAAAGCGTTACTCGGTTTTGATGCGATTAAATATATATCCAATGCATATGTCAGACCATTGATTATAATTGCTTTGATGTCGATTTGTGTAATTATATATAGACACATTGATATAAATGCTACGATATTTCATCTTGTTGGAATTGCGAGCTTTGGACTGTCAACAATCTTACTTTGTTATGTAATAGGTTTAGAAAGATACGAGCAGAAAGTCATCTTATCATTTATCAAAAAGGGAGTGGAATGAATATAAGAATCGCATATGATATTAATAATATCAATGTACTTATAAATAGATAGCGGATAATACCATATGTGATTCAACTGTAAACATGTGATTTTAAAAGATAAACTATGCTCTTTATTTTATTCTATTGTCTACCTCTTTTTGGAGTTGCTTGGTTCGCAGGCAATTCCAAATCTAATAATGGAGTCGTTCTTAAAATAGTTTTGATATTTTTTGTTAGTATAATCTCTGTGTTCACAGCTCCTGTTGCTGTGGACCATGACAATTATGTTTATATGTACGAATCCTTAAAAGATTATTCTTTGAAAGATATCGGATTCTCTTTTATTGGTAATTCGAGAATCCAACAAGTCGAACCTGGATATATGTGTCTAAATTGGATTATTTCACATTTAGGATTGACAGAACCTTTTTTCTTTTTGATAATAGCATTGTTAATAAATACAGCAATAGTGTTTTATGTGTATAAGCATCGGCTTCCGATTATTTCTTTGTTATATCTCTTTATCGGTGGGTTGCTATTGATTAATGAACAAAATCTTGTGCGTCAATTTCTTGCTGCGTCAATTTTTTTATGTGCACTGTTGTGTTTGGAGAATCATGAAATAAAACACAAGAGAATTAAATATATATCATTAATCCTATTTGCTACTTTATTCCATACATCTGCAATTATTTTAATCCCCTTTGTATTCTTTGGTAATGATGATAGTGAAATCACTCTACGTAAGTCATGTCGTGGCGATAAGATAGCCAAGGTAGTAATGTCAGGCATCTATATATTTTCATTACTTAGTATTGTATTCCCTGTTTTGGCGCAAAAAATGGTTTTTTTGTCTTTCTTTAGTTATTACAACAATTACCAGAATACAGAATCTAGTGTTGGAATGAGTATACCGATCATTTATTTTGTTTTTTATAATATAATCGCTATCATTTCATTATTTTATTTTAAATATTCATTAAGAATCCTTGCTGTATGTGCCATTGCAATGGCGGTTATCTATAACATATCTTTTTCAGTTCCTAATGCGTTAAGACTTCAAGCCTATTTTTCTGTTCCTACGATAGTATATATCTGTCATTGCCTCTTGTCTAGTCCTCAAGGTCATAAAACAATTTTAGGGAGTAACGTGACAAAGTTGATGTTATGGACCCTTGGGCTTTATATAGCGGAGTCCGCTTTAAATAACTTTGTTTTCCATGACTCTATATTACTGTCTGAAACATATAAGTTAGAGGATTTCTTTTTTAATAAATAAAGATAATAATGAATAAAGAGCCTAAAGTATTGGTCATCGCAGCCAATCCCTTTTCAGACATTAACAATAATGGTAAAACTTTGAAGAGTATATTTAGTGCTTTTCATAAGGAATCATTGTATGAATTGTATTTCAGGCCTCAAGATAATATTATCGGAGATGGTGAGTTTGCTCAAAGCTATTACGCATTTTGTGAAATGGATATTATTCGTTCCATTATCCATTTTTCAAAAAAGTGTGGAGGTATTCAAACTTTTGAAAAGGGCAAAGCGAAGGAAATCGCAGAAGACAAAACTTATCGTAGTTTCTTAAATGGAAACCTGAAAAACATCAAATGGCTACGATCCCTCCTATGGAAGACACGAAGATGGGATACAAAAGAATATCGTGATTGGTTAAGAGCTTGTAACCCAGATATCGTTTTTGCTTTGCTTGGTGGCCCCGGAACCTCATATACGATAGCTCAAGAAATCAGTAAACAATTCAATATTCCTCTTGCAGTCTATTTTACTGATGATTATTTGATTCATCCTGTTCGCAAGAATTGGCTTGACAAATGGAGATACATACGAGAGGAAAAACACTATCGAAAAATAATAACTGCTTCATCTGCATTGTTTACCATTGGAGAATTAATGAGCAAAGAATATTCTGCTTATTTTGGAAAGGAATTTGATTGTATAATGAATTCTGTATCTTTATATCCTTTTGTACCCAAGACAACGATTTCACATACCAAAACAATAGCATATTTTGGTGGTCTGAACCTCAATCGTTGGAAAATGATAAGTAGGTTTTCAGAACTTGTTTCTGGCAAAGCAAAGGTTATAGTCTATACTGGGCAAGAGATAACGGACGAAATCGACAAGGCTTTTAAAATATCTGGGGTAGAATTGGGCGGATTCCTAAAGGGAGAAGAGGTGAGAACAAAGATGCTTGAAAGTGATATTTTGCTTCATATTGAGAGTGATGATAAATACTACCGCTCTTTAACCTGTCTATCTGTATCAACAAAAATACCAGAGTATTTGATGTCAAGTCGCCCTGTGGTTGCATACGGCCCTGCTGAGATTGCCTCCATACGTCTCATTTCTGATAACAACCTTGGTATTACCATCTCAAGTGAAGAGTCAGAGGCAAACCAAAAGAATGTTCTGTTTAAATTCCTTGATAACGAGGAACAACAACAACTATATGTTAAGAGGGCCTATGATTATGCATCGTCTCACTTTGATAAAGATAAGGTTTCAGAAGGCTTAAGAAATAAAATAATTCAGATATGCAAGAACCATTAGTGTCAATAATGATGCCGGTATATAATGGTTTGCCGTTAATTAAAGCATCAATTGAATCAATAAAAAACCAAAGTTACCCTAATTGGGAATGCATTATAGTGGATGATGGTTCTACAGATGGGACTTCTGACTATATAGATTCCTTGAATGACGATAGGTTTATTGTACACCATCTAAATAAAAATTCCGGTAGAGCAGTTGCAAGACAGGAAGCTTTAAATCTGTGTAAAGGTAAATATATTTGCATGGTGGATGCAGAGGACTTGATACATCCTGAAAAGATTGCAGTGCAAGTCGAGTTTATGGAGTCTAATCCCGATTATTCTCTATGTACTACTGCAATTTGTTCATTTGGTGTAAATACAAAAATGCTTCTTGTTAGAGGGGTTGATTTAAATGGGGAAGTTATGTTTACAGGAGCAAACCACCCAATTCATGCAGCCTCCATATATAGGGCATCTATAGCAAAGCGATGCCAATATAACCCTTATTTAAGATTAGGGGAAGATCAGGACTTTCTTGAGAAATATTTAAAAAACAATCCCAGATACTATGCTATTCCAAGGGTACTCTATTATTATTCCGAACTGGATTCTGTTAGCAAAGAGAAAATCAGTAATAACTACTATTTGTATATAAAGAAGTACCTTGATCAGAAGAATTATAAGATGTCCTTACTATTTCTGTTAAAGTATCTTTATTCAAAGATGGTTTTCCCATTTGTGTCGATAGAATCAATCCTTTGCAAAAGAGGAAGATATGCAACAGAAAAAGAAGTTGAGGATTTCAATAACTATTGTCATCCCATAGTAGATAAATATGCAAATGACAAAAAGAAATTATCATAAAAGCATAATAGAAATGAAGAAAAAAATATGTTTTATAACTGCTATACCTGGGTCTGCAGAATCATTTCTAAAAGATCATATGGCAGCTCTAAAGAAAGAATACCAGGTTTACTATGTATCAAGTGAGTCTGATGAGACAAAGATACAGGTAGAATATGATGGATATCATTGTGTGGGTATTCAGCGTGGAATAAAGATAGGTAAAGATATTAAAGCACTGATTGCACTTACCAAATATTTCCGTAAAGAAAAGTTTAATTCAGTCCATTCTGTGACCCCAAAAGCCGGATTATTAACTGCAATTGCAGGTTTTTTTGCAGGGATTCCGGTTAGAATACATATCTTCACGGGACAGGTATGGGCTAATAAAAAGGGACCTTTCCGATGGTTGCTTAAATTTATGGACAAGATGATTGTCCTTTTTGGCAATCATTTCCTTGTTGACGGTGAAGGCCAGCGGCAGTATCTGATACAACAGGGGATATTAAAGGAGAAAAATTCACAAGTACTAGGACACGGTTCTATCTGTGGCGTAAATTTAAACCGTTTCAATCCAACAGAACAGGCAAGGAAGGAGGCCCGTGATGAGGTAAAGGCTGGAAATAAGATTGTGTTTGTTTTCATGGGGCGTTTGAACCATGATAAAGGACTGTATGAATTATTGCCTGCTTTTGATCGATTGGCTTCGGAGAGAGAGGATGTTTTTCTTTTGCTATTTGGTAATGATGAGGAGAACATAGCATCTCACTTTCCAGAATATAAGCACATGAACGATAGCAACTATCTTTATTATGGTAGGACAAGTGAGCCACAAAAGATGCTTCAGGCCGGCGATGTGTTCGTATTGCCGACGTATAGAGAGGGGTTTGGTTCTAGTGTAATAGAGGCCTCGGCACTTGGACTTCCTGTCATTTGCTCTGATGCATACGGAGTAAGAGACGCGATGGTTGATGATGTGACGGGTTTGCGTTGTAAGGTCGGTGATGTAGAAAGCCTTTTTGAAGCAATGAAGCGTTTTGCCGAATCACCTGAATTAATTAATAGGATGGGTAAAGCTGGTATGGAACGGGTTGTGAAAGATTTTGATGGCAAGAAGATGACTGAGAATTGGGTGAACCTTTATCATCAGTTAGTACCAATAAAATGATACGAATTATGTATAAGCACTTCTTTAAACGTTTTTTGATTTTTGGATATCATTAGTGGCACTTATTATTGTGTCACCAATACTGCTTATAGTTGCAATTTTGCTCTACTTCTTCAATAAAGGAGCAGGCGTATTCTTCTTCCAAGAGCGCCTAGGTAAGAACAATAAGATATTCAAAGTGATTAAGTATAAAACCATGACTGATGAACGGGATGCAGATGGCAATCTGTTACCCGATGCACAGCGATTGACCAAAGTTGGCAAGTTTGTGCGCAGCACCTATATAGGTGAATTACCGCAGTTGATAAATGTGCTGAAGGGTGATATGGCGTTGATTGGA
>AUXO018756052.1_pt1 | contig 14316 bp, 15 predicted proteins | sample 768731 | NCBI WGS metagenome assembly AUXO01 (sample SAMN02715735, study PRJNA202380) | gut metagenome | biome: sheep rumen | host: Ovis aries | place: New Zealand: Palmerston North | reverse complement strand
AATAATGCGTACTTTATTCAGTTTTCAAGGTGCAAATGTATATGTGAAACGGGTTCATGGTGGAATCCGTAACAACCAATTCATCAGGTACTCAATCCGCTAGTTTTCGGACAGTCTGCCCCAAGTCTTTAAAGAATATTTCATAACTTGGAAATCCCATTTTCCATGAGAGAGAATCGATTTTCCTTTAAATCTGTAATCAATACTATCAATTTCATATCCGAATTTCCTATTGAGAAATTCATTATATTTTTCAATATATAATGGGCTTGGTACACCTTCGCATATTACTTCTACAGTTAAAAGATTAGTTGTGTTAACTTTCGACAGATTTAAATAGTTATTAAGTCCAGCAATCTGACATGGAGTACCTGAAAAAAGTACTTTTTTCCCCTCGATTAGGAATTTCTTTGTCTGTCTATATGATATTCCTATTATGCTTTGTGAATATTTTGATTTGCGAAAAACCTGTAAATCCTTCTTGTCGTTAATATAGCTGTGATAAACTAGGAGGCCTTTAGCTTTTGCACCAAAAATCACATAATTATTATCACAAAAAGCATCAACTATCGCGGAGAAAGCCCCACCAGATGTGCTTTCAAATCTCACTTTTGGATCTAGGCTGTACCCGCCAAATACATATTTCTTTTCTGTATTAAATGATACTTGATTACCTTCAGGGCATACACGCTCGCACAGTCTGCAACCTATACATAGGCTCTTATCAATCTGAGGATAACGGAATTTCTCCTTGTCCTCTTCCATGCGAATGGCGTCTTTTGGACATATTTGAGCGCATGCTTCACATCCAGTACATTCGGTTTTATCTTGACTTATTAAATAGCCTTCCATCATTTCAACTCATTCACTTCGCCATCATAATACTTCTGAATCACACGACTTATCGCTTCAGATACATTTTCATCAATACACGATAGTAGTTTTTTTGATTCTATAGATTTAAGAAAAGCAACTATTTCATATCGAATGCCTTCACCATCTAATTGATAAAAATATCTCTTATTATCGGAAGGATTCTCATATCTGATTTCAAAATAGTCAGTCTTCCACCACGGTGCTGGAACGTATGCATATCCTAAAGTTCCAGTAACAATGAGTTCTCCCTCTGATTTTACTCCCTTTCCTACCTTAAAAGAGGCAACCGCGTCGGAATATTGGAAATCAGCTTTTGTGAAAGAATCAAACTTCTGATTCTTATCTAAGTATAGTGATGTAAGTTGCACTTCGCTATAATCCGTACCTAAAATATTAAATATCGGAAGCATGGCTGTAGGACCCCATGCACAAATACTATTCCATGTGTTTCCGATATTTGTAGAATCAACATTTTTCAAACTAGTACATGTAGAATCAACAGATAGTACTTTTCCAATCTTTCCTCCTTTCAGAAGTAGTAATAACCTGCTATATGCTGTAGCATATGCAGTTTTTAACGCTTCCATAAGTACGAGATTTTTACTGCTGGCAAGATCAAATAATTCTTTGGTCTGGTTTTCACTTAGTGTTATTGGTGATTCACAGAGAACGTGTTTTCCTTCTTCAAGTGCCCTCTTAATATACTGATAGTGTTTACGTGGATTTGCTACAATATAAACAGAATCTACTCTGTCTAATAATGCATCATATGAATCAGCAGCTAAGCCTTTATATTCTTCTCGTGTCGCATTATCTTCAGTATAGATGCACTCGACATCCATACCATTGACGTAGGAGCATTCATTGTAGTACTTTCTCAGAACGCTGGACTCCCCTGTTAGACCAATCCTCGTCTTTCGCCCTTCCGTTCTCAATTCAGAGCTTGATATTCCCTCTGTCCGTGGAAGATAAATAACCTTACAATATTCCTTAAGATAGTCGAAATGCCCCTTCCAGTCAGAGCCAACTGTAAAGATATCCACACTAAGACGTTTTATATCGTCAATTTTCTGTCCTTCATACTCTTCTACAATTATTTCATCCGCCAATCCTGTAGAGCGCACGCCTTCTATACGTTCCATCAAAGATTGTTGAACATTGATTTTCCCCCTCCCCTTATCAAAATCATCAGATGTAACACCAACAATCAGATAGTCACCAAGCGCTTTTGCTCTCTCTAATAATTTAACATGTCCATAATGCAACAAATCATACGTACCATATGTGATTACCTTGATCATTCGCTACTCCTCAAAGCAATTTGCACTCCATCTGTAAAAAAGTAACTGAATCCTGTCTGTGGTTCTCTATATTATTAAATACAGAATCATAATCGATTGTATCGTTTATAGGTTCTTCTCCTGTCACAACGACGCGGTCCGAAAGTCCAAGTATAGATGTTAGATACTCGATTTTGGTATCGCACTGCTCTCTTGAGAAAACTACAACTGGTCTTCTGTACAGCACAGATAGTATCATTCCATGATAGGAATTTGTGACAATAAACTCTGCATGCTTTACCAGTGAGAGAAACTCCTCCACCCCCGCCTCATAGAACATTCTGCGGTTTGGCTTCTCAGCATTAGTGGCTCGTAAAGAAATTTCTACTACTTTCCATCCATTCTTATCTGCTATCTTTTCGGCATATTTCTCCATTACCGGGTTATAACGTCTGGAATAAAGTAAAAGGTATTTCGTTTTTTCTAAACGTGGCGCCGCAATAGTGTCATAGTCAGAATCAGTCAGCAAAAGTGTCGGATCAATAACCTGCTTTACTGGTATCTCGGCATGCGCTTTTAAATAATTCAAATCACGCCCACCTTCACGGATTCCCATTGCTTTGAAATTCTTAATTCGTTTATCAAGTACTCTCAAATCAGTCACAGTAAAATGAGAATCGCCAAAGCTTGCAGCATAGGCCACTGAACGTCCTCTCATTGATCTGTAATTTGCATAATACCCATCGTCGAAACCTCGAAATTCATCAATGCAGAATATGGTGTCACTTCCACAAATAAATCCATTTAGCTGCTCATTTCTCACCACATCATCGAAATTCTCAGAGGTGTACTTAATAGAAGACCTATTGAATCGTTCGTGATAAAATCGTTCAAATTTTTTGTAATTTTCCCGAATTGCAGGCATACTTAGCTCACACATACGGCGAGACTCTTCGTCAGAATCCCACATATTTTGCATGGGGTTGAGCGGGTTCTTATCCCTCAAAACATCTGGACAATAATCAATAAGAACCGGTTCGCAGTCTGTGTACTTCTTGACAGACTGGTGTAGAGCCCATGTTTGAAGAGCAGAACCATAATTAGTGAAATTACAATATATGTTGTATGAAACTGTACCTAATCTTTTCATTAATAATAATTCCTCAATATCTCTCAATTACGCTGTGTTGATAATACCAAGAAAAGACTTCTCAACAGTCTCACAGTAATCCTCTTTTCATCAAATCCTTAAAGGCATTTACCAGTGTTGTATTATCATCATGATTCAGATATCCAATATGACCAACCCTGAAAATAGTATCTTTCATATCTCCACCGTTCGGACAAATCCAGATGCCATATTCATCCTTCAACTTCAGGAAAATATCATAGGCATTTGCATGAAGTGGATGAAGTGGCGTTACTCCATTCGCAGGCGACTCTGAAACCATTTCAAACGGTAGAGCTTTAATCTTCTCACGGAAATCAGCTGCCTCTGCTGCAACTCGTGCAACTTCTGCATCAGCACCACCGGCTGCATCAATCTCCTTCAGCCTAGTATTGATCTGGCGGAGTATTCCAACCGCCGGTGTAAAAGGCGTCTGGCCACGTTCCATATTCTTAAGGGCATCCTTTAAGTCAAAATACATACTTTTAACACTATTGTTCTCGACCCTTTGAACAGCTCTTGGAGCTAAAATAATGATAGAAATACCTGGAGGACAAGCGAGAACCTTCTGCGATCCGGTCAGCATAACATCGGCTCCGCAGGAAGTCATATTAAAGGGATCTGCAAGGAATGAAGATACGCAGTCACAGACATAGAATAGATGATTCTTTCTGCAGAATTCTCCGATCATTTCTGTATCATAAAGCACGCCAGTAGAAGTCTCATCAACATTTACTAGTAAGCCAGTAAAAGGCTGACCTTTCCAATTATCTTTACTGTACTCATATAAACTATCCCTTGTAAGTTTCTGGCCATGATTCAAATGGAGTACATCATGAGGAATATCATGAATTTCACAAAGCTGAACAAATCTGTGACCAAAACTACCACCGTCAATTACAAGAACATGATCCTCAGAAGTGAAGCAGTTCATCACAACCGCCTCCATAGATCCTGTTGAGGAATTAGTCATAAATATTGCCTTTGAGTCTATAGGAGCCTTTGCAAACTTCAGCATTATTTTTTCATTTTCAAACATAGTTTCTGAAAATTCAGATGTTCTAAAATATGGAACCTGTTCTGCACCAACTGCTCGAACAGCTTCTGATGACATAACCGGACCAACTGTAAAATTAAGCATTATTTTCACCCCCCATAGTTATAGTTTAATATCATAATAATCAAGGATCCTATTAGATGAATTTCCATCCATGTATTTATAAAACTGTGGTAATAGCTTATTGCGCTTATCCTTGTATTTATCCTTTCCGCTTACTATATCATCCATTGCATTCATTAATTCATTTATTGTATATACCTGATCACCTGTCCATAATTCTTTTGCATTCTCTGGTATAATTCCTCTTGATTTATCATATTGTTCGTAATCGTCCAGAATAAAAATCATAGGCTTATTTAGCAGCATATAGTCAGCAGATATTGACGAATAGTCTGTAATAAGTGCATCTGTTAACGGAATAAACTGATATAATTGGAACCCCATTTGTTTTATATTTTCATCGCTCACAAATAGTATATTCGAATATACTTCAGAAAACACTTTTTCGTTCTTTTGCAAGTGGTGTATTTTTAATATAACTAGCGAATTTATTTTTTTGAGATAATCATTGAATTCTTTTAGTGAATTTAATGAATAAAAAAGAGGCAGCTTAGTTTCATTATTCTGATAATCCTCTGAAATACTTTTATTAATTGATTGTCTAAAAGTAGGCATCCACAGAAACACCTTGTTATATTTCGAAAGTTTATAATGTTGATCAAAAGCGGAACGAGCTTCAGTGTTATTGCAATAAAAGTAATCCAGTCTTGAGAAGCCAATCTGAACTATTCTTGCTCCATATAATTCTTTTCTATATAAATGAAGTACTTTTTCCGGGATACTTCCCGTAACATTAATATAATCATCATGAGTTTTTATTTTTTTATCATTTACTGGACCACTCTTTGATGCTTTGTAGCCTGCAAATCCATGACACAAATAAATAACCTTTTGATTTTCTCTCTTCACAAGCGGGGCCAGCAGATTACAATGATCATAAATATACCACTTACAATTTGCCAGTACCTCGGCCCACCTCCTATTCACTTTCTGTGGAACCTTTTGAACAAATTCGGTATTCGGAAAGTCTTCAGGCCTTTTCTGCTGCAGCGCTCTTGCTTCATCTACATGATCTACGAGCCATGCGACATGATACTTTTTCAGATAATTGTTATGTCGCATATAGTCATACAAAGCGAATGCATTATCCGACAGATCGCCCTCGCTCTCCATCACAATAAGATGTTCATCCATCGGTCTGTGCTTTTTATAATAGTAGAACCATTTATTGTTGAAGGCAGTTGCTGCATAAAATTCGACTACCTTCATTGAGCCCGCGAGCCCATGCTCTTTTATTTTCTGAAGTATATTACCATCCATCTTTTTCCTCTTATTATCTATGTAAAACCTTCTTAACAACCAGTCCTATATCCTTGCTATACATGAGGCAAATCACAATAAATAATCCACCCAAAATCCCATATAGAGGAATTGATGCATCAACAATCAGCAGCACAATAGATTGAACCGCTAGCAGTATGTAGGAAATGATATCTCTAAAAAAGTTAACTCTTAGTTTAATATATTTTCTTGACTGAATAAGACGAACCACAAATACCTCGACATAACATATCGTTGTCGCAACAGCTGCACCAATAGCACCAAAGATGGGTGTGAAAATGAGATTCAGAATAATATTCGTAATAGCCCCTGCGGCAGTAGAGGTTGCATAGACCTTAGAATCTTTGACCGCTGTAAAGAATCCCCCAATATATCCTGACATTGCCCCAAATAAAATGGCCATAGTAAGCCACGGAACATATCTCCATGCAACATAAAAGTCATTAGCATATAAGAACTTGGCCAGTATCTTATCTGACACAATAATAGCTGAGCATACAATCGTCATCATGCAGTTATATGCCCGGTATGTATTTGCAAAAAATCCGCTTTTATCTTCTGGATCGTAGTCCTTCACAGCGGATAAAGACCAGGCTTGATTGAAAATTGTCTGGAATACATTCAGAATAGATGGAATTTTTGAAGCGACAGAATAAACACCATTAGCTGCCACTCCGCAGAAAAAAGTGACCACATATCTGTCTGAAGCATTATTGATCCACCATGCAATGCTGTTCGCGATAAGTGGTCTAGAATAATCCAGAAGTTCCTTTGACTCTTTCCTGTACTTCCGTGTCAGATGAGTATCCCGGAACATGTGTGCTCTTGCTGCAAGCCAGATACACTGAACCAGAGGTCCGAGTATATTCGCAAGGAAGTATCCGATCAACCCCCATCTAAAGCCGATTAGAAATAGAATATTGCAACCAATTGTTACAGCTGATGCAACTACGCTTGATATAGATAGATCACCAATGCGGTCAACTCCTCTGATATAGCATGTGACAATGCCACTAATTGCCTGTGAAAAAAACATCAGGAAAAAGAAAATGGCATATGTCTTCAAAATTGGACTGAATGAAAAGAGGCCATTGATACCCAGAGCCGCTGCGATAATTACAGACCCAATCAACAGATGTCGCATACCAACTGTAACAATGGCTTCCCGATCATAATCTTTATCCATTGCAAAACGTATGACACCTTCCTGCACATTAAGTGTCAAGATCGGAAGGAGTACTCCGACTGTTGTATTAAAGAGATCATAGGTACCATAATCAGCCGTTGTAAGAATACTAGTATATAATGGTACCAAAAAGAAGCTCAGCAGCTTTGTTGCGAAATTGCTCAGCGTCAATAGCCCTATGTTTTTTGCTAGATATTTGTATTTGCCTTGTTTTTCCATCAGTCTTAATAGATCATCTCGTCCTTGCCAGTACTTCAAATTTGTGAAATTGCTTCTTCCGAAGCGCCGCCTCTATATCCTCGTTCACTTCACTATGCTGATTCTTGAAATACTTTTCCCTTAGCCCGCCTTCCAGCACAAAGATTGCCTCTCTTATCTCTTTCGGCTGCTTCCTGGTCCTTGACCAGTTCATCAGACACTGCCGAAGAAAATATTCATATGCCCGTTTATCATACTTCACCCCAAACTGTGGGAACTCGCGGAGGCATAACTCAGTGATATAATAACTCTCCACGCTCCGTTTTGATCCTCCACTCTTTGCCGTGATGCCATCCGGGTTCAGTCGGTAGCCATAAACCAGATCTGGAATGATCTTTGAACTGTATCCAGCTCCGTACAGCATGAAAGAAATTGGTGTATCCTCGAACCAATATCCTTCTGGGAACTGAAAATGCTCAAGTACTTTTGCTTTATATAACTTCCCCCAGGGATAGCCAGATGGTGTTTCTGGATGGTACTCGGTACCCCCCCGGTTTGAACTAACGTTCTGAATTCTGTATTAGTAATCCACCCGCCTTGCACGATATCTGCATCTGTCATATATACTTCTGTTAATAGTGTCTGAACCGCGCCTTCTCCCAATACATCATCAGAATCAAGAAAAGTAATGTAACGTCCCTTCAAGACTCTCAGCGCAGCATTCTTCGCTCCAGAAAATCCTTTGTTCTCCTGGTTTATCACTTCAATCCTATCGGGAAATTTTACATGATAGGATTCGATGATCTCTGGCGTCCGGTCGGTGGAACCGTCATTCACTACTGTTATGAGGTAGGAGTACTTCGTATCCTGATGTAGCGTAGACTCCAGGCAATGGGCAACAAACTTCTCTGCATTATAAGCAGGAACAATTATCTGAAGATCAAATTGCGGATCCAGCTTGTTGTTTGCCACGCAGGTTGTGCCGGGATCCGGAGAATAGTCAGAGAGAATATCCTGCGCTTCACTTGGTGTCATGTGAGAGCGAGACACAGCTTTCCAATACTTCTTGTTCTCCCGCAGGAAATAGGCAAGCACATAAGGTCGTCCTTCCGCCTCTCCGGGAACAAGTCTATTCCAATCATCCTTGTCTAATAAAAGCGTCGGATCAAGGACAACTCTTGCCTCTCTCCCGTTCAGCTTCCGAATCAGTTCAGCACCGGTCTTTTCCCTTACACTCAGGTACTTGAAGCGATTGGTGAGCTCAGAGATTTTCTTATCATCACCTGGACGATCAATGTGTGAAACCCCGAGGCTCGGAGCATATGCAACCATCTTATCGGTGTCTGATACAAAATCAAGAAAATACGGCTGATCATAATTCAAAGGAGACCAAATCTGATCGCTTCCACATATGAAACAATCAAACTTACTATTAAGAGCCGCAAAGTCTGACTCGTTTTGTACTTTTTCTGTAAGTCTGATACTGCTGCTTATGAAATTATGAAAAGACTCCGAACAGGTCTCATCCAGGATACCCTTTGAAGTGGATATCTTATGCAATTTCCTTTTTGCTCTATAGAGGTACTCAGAAGACTTGGACGAAAAGTACATAGGTGATGGATTCGGGTAATACTGAACCACATAAACTTCATTGCCCTTTTCTTCCAGATATTTTGTACTGGCATAAACCTGTAGAGCTGTTCCATAGTTAATGTAATGGAACCATGTCATTAAAGCTATTTTCATACTCGTATATGTTATGAATATATCTCATTCATTGATTCATTGTTTCCCAGTGCAATCATAAAATATGGAACCATCAAGAAGGAACTCCATACTACAATAGTCTCCGTGTACAAAGTCAATAAAACAATCCAAAAGATAATTATACAATTAAGGGCAAAATCTCGACTAGGACTATCTACGTACTTACACACTCCCAAAATAATCTTATACAAAAAAACTATGTATAATACCAATCCAACAATTCCAAAAAACATTAAGTATATCTTTAAAGTTCTCCATCCGGGGGCTTTGATTGACAGTGATCGTATACTCATTACATAATTTTGAAAGATTAACATTTTTCAGAGACGGGCCGTTTCCAATAATAAAGCATCTTTCTCCATCGTGTATATTCCTATATTTTTCATTAGTTTGAATCAATCCTTTGTATTGAGAATTGTCTTTAATTATTTTATTACGTCTCAACTTTACTCCCATCTCAGGAGTCAAAATTGAATTAGCTAAAGTATGGATAAAGTTCATTTAATCACCTATCTATTCTGAGTATACTGACTTAACAGCACTTGAAGATATTGTCGACATAATCATTGCAAAGAAAAACACAAAATAGCTGTACGTAAAAATAACTTCGGTACTCCCAATAATCAAAATCATTATCAAACCAATTAACGAAATAATCTGCTTGTCTGAAATATCTTGATCATAAATTGCCAAAACTCTTTTTAGAATAAAATAATAAAAATAGAAAATCCCAAGCAATCCAAAATTTAACATGATTCCAAGATAACTACTATGCATAGAGAAAACTCGTTGTTGACCAAAAATAGCAATAGTAGTATACACACTTTCTTGTGATGATCCCGGTCCTATAATAAGATTTTTTGGGTTCATTAATGATCTATAGAATCTTCCCCAGATAATTTCTCGGCCACTGTAAAATGACTTATGCGTAATTGACGTCACCATAGAAACTAATTTTGCTGGTGCATTTATATAAAAAATCGGAAAAACTATTGCCAATATGAAGACTATAGAGAATATGATTATTGTGACTTTTTTATTCTTCCATATTTTTCTTGGTACAAAATATGTAAACACTAAGAACAGAATAAATGCCGCAAGAGAAGTTCGGCTCTCATATTTAAATATTGTGTACAAGGCAAATAAGTTATAAATAATAGCCCAAAGCAAATGCCGATAAAACTCTGCATTAACAAAAACAGAAAACACAGCTATAAAAACGCAAATTGTATTAGGATTAATTGAACTCACGCCAGTGGAAAATGTCTTGAAAAATGTCTGACTTCTCAGCAATGATAAAAACAGATAAATAAATCCCAGTCCCGCTATTATTTTAACCGTATCGTCTTCAAATGAAGATTCACTGAATAGAATAATTGCTAATATCAATCCTAAATAACTTACTATACTTCCATAACTTGAGCCATTGATAAAATGAATTGAAAGCACTAGTACAGAACCTATCACAATGTAGAAAAAGTCCTTTGCATTATTTTTGAGCAATGTGATTGCAATGCCCAATAAAATAACTGCAATGTTTACGTACGGAAGTACTAGTTCGATTTTTCGGAATATAACTGGGTTCGAAATTGCAGACGCTACCGCAACAATAAAAACGCCATAAATTACCAGTAAGATATTCTTGCGCTGAAGTACAAATTTCATCAATGCCCTCTGTTTTTTGTTGATAATTTTTTTCGAATATTTTCTACAGATTTCTGCGGAAGTAATTTTTTAATAACAATTATTGCTTTCATCCTTATTCTCTCTTTTACAGGCATCCAGCTTGCAGAATAATGATGAACAGACACTGTATTTTCCGTGTAGGTCACCTGCCCAGTATACATGCTTTCCGGGCACAGATATTCCAACGGGAGAATTATTAGATCGCCTATTTGTTGCATCTCCCCACCCGTCTTTAAACCATGGCGGACTAACACGTTTGTATTGATAATCGGACAGGCAATTTTATCCAGGCAGTCTGAATTGAACTGCAGTTTTTCATATTCGGTCATCATTTCAGCAATGACTCTATTGCTCTTCTCCGCTGCGAATCCAATTCCCGTATTCACTTGTGTATCCTGCTCAAATCCCATGTATCCGTGAGGGCACTTTGCGATAAGCCGATCTAATGGCTTAACCAGTTCTACATCTGTATCAAGATATACCCCGCCATTTTCAAAAATAATCTTTAATCGGGCATAATCACTTACAAACGCCCATTTCTTATTTGTATAGGCATCTCGAACGAAATCCGGACATTCTTGAATATCAAAGTTTTCTTCATTCCATTCAATGATTTGATAATCTGGGCAAAAATGTCTCCACGATGTAATACACTTCTTCACTATATCGGGTTTCGGATTCCGGCCAAACCAGCAATAATGAATTATCTTAGGAAGCATAGCTGCCTCCCTTGATAGTCAATAAATAGCTGTCTACTTGCCACCCCCCCGATTTTAGAGGAGCGATAGATGTTCTGGATATCCTTTACGACTTTATCAGGCAACAATTTCTTTATTCCAATAATTGCTCTTTGCCGTAAAGCACTACCGAAACTCATCCAACTCGCATCATAATGATGGACAGAAACAGTATTCTCCGTATAATGCTTCTTCCCTGAATACATATTTTCTGGGCAGAGATAATCATCCGGAAGAATCTGAAGATTGCCAACAAGCTGAAGCTGGTTATTCAATTCGAGCCCGTGTCTCTTCAGTACAAGGGTGTTAATAATGGGGCATTTCACCTGAGCCGGATTTTCTGCATCAAAGGAGAGTGCTGAATAGTAATCCAACATTTCCTTGATAATATAGTCACCTTTCTCTGCCGCAAATCCAAGTCCGCTTGCTACCGCATCGGGTTTCTCAAAACCCATAAATCCCAGCCCAGATGAAATGAGATCATCTAAGGACTTCAGCAATTCAACATCGGTATCCAGGTAAACACCTCCCTGATCATAAACAACCTGAAGTCTTGCATAGTCACTGACAAAAGCCCATTTCTTGTTATGATAAGCTTGCCTTACAAAATTGCATGAATCATCAATGTCAAAATTGTCCTCATTCCATTCAACAATTTGGTAATCAGGACATTTTCTCTTCCATGAATCAATACATCTCTCGACAGATTTTGGTTTTGGGTTTCTTCCAAACCAACAATAATGAATAACTCTGGGGATCATACATTCACCCTAATCTTCAACTTATATGAGATCGACTTTACCGCTTTGTAGTTACAACAAAAAGCAAGGACCATTATCTTTCTTGATATCGGCATTGGAAGAGAAAGGAGTTCTTTTCGATGCTTCTTTACAACATCCAAAACCTTCATCTCATGCTCATTGATATAGTCCGCATCGTTCTCGTCTATAGGTTTTGTACAGATATTGCAAAGCACACCAAAGTTGGCCCTATATACACACAGTTTCGCGTAATGCTCAATTTCTTTATCTGACTGCTGCTTTGAAGTCTGATATGCTCTTTCCCATACAGTTATCAGATCAAATCTCTTCCGCGTAAACTTCTGCCTTAAAATACTCTCACTGTTCTCAAAATACGCATATATAGGTTTTGAGAACATAGCGATCTTTGAACATTCCTTGACAGCATATTCAAATGTGGTTGGCACGTCCTCATCAATCACATCTTCTGGAAATCGTATAGATGTATTCCTGAAATTTCTTTGTAATCTTCCCCAAGCATATTGAACATTCTCCTGGGTGTTTATCTTCATCAGCTTTAATAGGAATTCCTTTTGCGATAGTACAACGTCCTTGTTATCTTTTCCCCCAAAAATCTCCGTTGAATACGTATCAGTTCTTACGTATCCTCCTATAGCCATGTCGGCTTTAGACTGACTAAGATGTTTATAGAGCTGATCGATGTAGTCTTCTGAAATCCAGTCATCTGAATCAATGAATGTGATGTATTCGCCAGTAGAAATATCGATTCCTGAATTTCTAGCAGCTCCTAAGCCATGATTCTCCTTGTGTATTACAGAAATCCTTCCATCTTTCTCCGCCCACTCATCACACATAGCTGGGCATTTATCAGGAGATCCATCATCGACCAGAATAATTTCGAGATTCTTATATGTCTGATTCACAACACTGTTCAGGCACCGATCAAGATATTGCTCAACCTTATATATTGGAATGATCACGCTGATCAATGGTTCATCCATTCACATTCCCTCAACTAAACTTCTTCAACCCGCACATGCCCCATACCAGCGTGTTCACCAGAGCTTCCGGAACGCTCTCCTTCAGGTGTGTCCGATAGAATTGATACTGCTTCCTTATTAGTTTCTTCTTATTACCAGTCGTACTTGTATCCAGTACTCTGTACGACGCCAAGATCTCCGGATTGCCATACGCAGCATCCTCAAGAGCTACGATGTCATACCAGTACGCGTAATCATCTCGGAGACTCTTCAGCTCTTCACGCAGATAAATCTTCCCGTGCTTCGAGCAGTCATACAGCCCAGACAGACAACCAATCTGATTCATCACCCGCATGTCTTTCTTTGTGATTTTTTTCTTGGCTATGGTCGGATGAAGGATCTGTTTACTCTGCCCATCAATCCGTTCATAAGAACAGAAAACGCAGACCGCCTTTCTTTTTTTCATGAAGGCTATCTGCTTTTCAAGGAACTCTGGCTTCCACAAATCATCCGCATCAAGGAGAGCAATATACTGTCCGTTGCATTGACGGATGCCGTTATTCCTGGCTGCAGCTGATCCCGCATTTTTCTGCTGGATGAGATGAATCCGCTCATCCTTTGCTTCATACTCGCGCACGATGTCTGCTGAATTATCCTTGGACCCGTCATCCACAATGATCATTTCCCATTTCGGATATGTCTGCGCAATAACAGAGTCGATGGTTTCACTAATGTACTTCGCGCCGTTATAACAAGGCGTTATTATTGAAACCAGACCTTTCTCCATAATGAATACCTACTCTCTCCCTCTATCTCGATGTCATTTGTTACAAAACTATTCTGTTCATAAAAGACAGCCTGACTTTTCGGATTACTTTTCTTTTTCTTCCGGTCCCGCAACCCCAGTGTTTTCCCTACTTCCCGCGCTTGCAGTGGTCTGACCCTCAGCGACTCCCTCAGTGCTATCTTTCATAAACAGGATTTTCACTGTTGCAAAAATGATCTTCAGATCTTCCGCCAATGAAGGCTTACTGATATACATTAAATCCATAAGAAGCTTGTCATAAGGTGTGGAATTGTATTTTCCGTAAACTTGCGCATATCCAGTCAACCCACATTTACACTGAAGTCTGAGTTTAAACTCAGGCAATTTCTTCTCATATTCTTTAGCAATCTCTGGCCTTTCAGGTCTCGGACCAACGATGCTCATGTCACC
>AUXO013180442.1_pt1 | contig 14318 bp, 13 predicted proteins | sample 768731 | NCBI WGS metagenome assembly AUXO01 (sample SAMN02715735, study PRJNA202380) | gut metagenome | biome: sheep rumen | host: Ovis aries | place: New Zealand: Palmerston North | reverse complement strand
TCGATCATACGTGCTATAACAAGCGGAACCAGCAGATCAAACAAAGCTTCCAGACATTTAAACAAGGGAGCCATGACTGCTTTAAATTTGTAATCTCTGACATACGATAGCAACCGTTTCATATACATCTCCTGAATTTTTTAAACATAAAAAACGAAGCTGCTTAATCCGCAGCTTCGTTTATCATAGCATAGAACAGTTATATTGAATTCAGCGATTTATGTCATTATATATACGAAAAAAATATAGTTTCCTTCCATAGTTACTGCTTACTTAACCAGTAGTCCATAACCGCCTTGGCAACCGGCACCGCTGTTCTTCCGCCGGTTTCTCCATCTTCGACAATTACACAGACTGCAATCTGCGGATTCTCATACGGCGCAAAACCGGTGAACCAGGCATTGGTCTTTTTTACTCCGTTATCCGTCACTTCTGCCGAACCCGTTTTACCGGCTGCTTCGTAACTCGCCTTACGGAATTTGGAGGCAGTTCCCTCGGTTACTACTTTACGCATAAAGGCGCCCAGCGTATCGGCTTCACTTTCTGTCATAAGCGTCCGTTTTTTGGCTTCCGGAAATGTCTTGACCAAATTACCGTCCGAAGACAAAACCTGCGTCAATAATTTAGGCTCGCACAGCACACCTTTATTGGCAATTGCAGAAGTAATCATTACTTCATGAAGCGGACTCATCATAGTATTTCCCTGTCCGATTGCACTTTGCATCATCGTCCATGCATCCGACTCTTCTGTCACCGTAAAGCGGCTCTTGCTGGACGGAAGCTCCACCGGTAATTTTTCATTAAACATAAGTTTCTGAGCTGTATCTTTTAACTTTTTCTTATCGATTTCCGTTCCCATTTCCGCAAATGCGGAATTGCACGAATTCGCAAATGCCTGTGCCAGATCCTCCTTTCCATGCTTTTCACCATTGAAGCAGTGAACTACATAGGCCGGATCTTCCTCATTTTGATACAGTCCCTTACAGTTATAATGAAAATCCGAATAGTCCGGATGTTCCCGAAGATATTCCAGGGTCATAATAATCTTAAATGTACTGCCCGGAGCATATAGTCCCTGTGTGCAGCGATTCAAAAGCGGTGCACCGGCATTCTCATCTGCAATGATCGCATTCCAGTTCTGTACAATCGTATTCGGATCAAAACTCGGCTTTGAAACCATGCACAGTACTTCCCCGGTCTGCGGATTCATTGCTATAACCGCACCACGCTTCTCTCCGAGTGCATCATATGCAACCTTCTGCAGACCCGTGTCAAATGTAGTTACCACAGAATCGCCTTGGCTCTTTGTCTCTGTAATTTCGTTTGCAACCTGTACAACCGGATTGGAGTTGGACTCCATAAGATAAAAATTAGCCAGCGCTTCAATACCGGTCTTTCCCTTGGTGCTATATCCTACCGACTGTGCAAAAAGATCTCCAAACGGATATTCCCGGATCTCTGTTTTTTTATTTTCACCGCTCTCCGGATCCTTTTCCTCCTGAACGTTCGTCTTTGCAAGAACCTGTCCGTCTGCAGAAAGAATGGATCCACGAATAAAACGGTTATTAAATACATCCATACGGGCATTGTAGCTGTTTCCCATCAGATCTTCTGCCCGAAATCCAATGAAATAGATCATATAAGCGATCATGCCAAAAAACAGCAAAGCAAAGAAATAAATGAAGGCCACAATGCTCTGGTTGGACTTTTTCTTCCCCGAACGGGATCTACCTGAATTCATCGTCCGGCACCTCTTCTACTTCATAATCCTCATCATCGGATTCTTCCTCCTCGTCATAATCCTCCGAATCATCGTAGTAATCTTCTTCATCCTCCATAGGATCTTCCGCATAATCCTCCATGGCTTCCTGCTCATCCATTTCATCTTCATTGCCCTGTATGATATAAAGCGCTTGAATAATGGCAAAAACAATAAAACTGGAAACCAGTGAAGAACCTCCATAACTGACAAACGGAAGCGTTACGCCGGTAGAAGGAATAAATTTTATCGCACCGCCGATAGTCAAAAATACCTGTACGATGTATTCGATGGCAAGTCCTACAGCAACAAGACGGTAAAAATCATATTCCATGTAGGTAGCAATCATCATCATTTGCATAAAACAGCCCAAGCATACCAGTGTAATGCAGATTGCCGTCACCGCTCCCATTTCTTCGGAAATAGCGGAAATGATAAAATCCTTTTCTACGATCGGGATTTTTCCCGGCAGTCCCTGATACAGTCCCAAACCGGCAAAACCGCCTGTGCCGATTGCAAACAGGGATTGCGTGATCTGATACCCCTTATTGTCAATATCCGCCCACGGATCCATCCATGCATAGATTCGCGTCCGTACATGGCTGAAGAGCTTATACGAAACAACCGCCGCTCCCATGGCAGCAAAAGAGCCGAGAAAAAGATATACTTTCCGGTTGGTTGCAATATACAGCATCACGAGATAAGCAAGAAAATAAATCAAGGCCGATCCCAGATCCTTACAGGCCACCAATACCAGCATATGCAATGCCGCTACCGCACTGGCCTTCATAATATCTTTGAAGTTCTCCGCCAGATTCAGCATACCGGCCGTACAGAGTACAAAGCTGATTTTGACAATTTCCGATGACTGAAAGGTCAGTCCGGCAACAGAAATCGACATCTTGGCGCCATAGCTCGTTGCACCCATGACGAATACAACCATCAGCATACCTATACCAAATAGGGCGAAAAAATATCTCCATTTCACAAGATCCCATATTTTATCAATGAGATACGGGATAATCATGCAAAACAATGCCGCAGCCAGAATGATCACAAACTGCTTAATGGCTTTATTAAAGCTCAGCCGTTCCAGCATAATGAGACCATACGCTATAAAAAAGCTGGTGTTGTTCAGCAGCAAACGATTAACATTGGGATAAAGTGTTTTGAATAACAGCCCATATCCTATAAAGAATATGAGCTGCGCACCATAAAAGACGAGTGTTTTTACATCCTCTGTCTTCAAAAAGATAATGCAGTTCATCAAAAAATGGATCAACAGAATAATCCTAAACTGCCATCTGCACAGAGGCTCCGCATCTTCCTGGTCCGGAATGGACAGATATCGGAAGTTGCAGTAAGTGTAAAGTACAACCAGTAATAAACTTATGTATTTGGATGCCGTAATAAAAAGATTAATCATATACGTTACTCTATGCCATGGCGGAAATGTCCTCTTGTCATGGCAGAAGGAACCATACCCTCCAATACTTTTTTTACAACTTCCCCGGATTCTACCGTAAAATCATATCGCACTGCAAGCGGATGCAAAGCAAGAACATCCCCCGGAAGATCATACAGTACAAGCGGGTCCGCGTTCAGAATCTGGTTATAACAATACTTGCAATAGCACCGTGCCTTCATCTCTTTGCCCATTCGGTCCCTAAGCTTCAGAATCCGGTTCTGATGATCACACTGTGCCGAAGTTCTCTGAATACAGTTTGCACTGACCATCATTGGCAAATGCCCATACACCAGAACCTCATATGGCATACCGGCGTCTTCGGTAAGTCCCTGAAGTTCCCGGAAATTCAGTTCTATCGGCATGCAGAGCTGCTCTGCCCCGAGTTCCCGGAGCATCAGAATTGCTTCTTTGTTATACCCATATACAGTATAATCAAAGACTCTGCTGATATGCTTTACAGTTCTATTAAGGGTTTCTGAAACCAGCATAGCTTCATCAAAGGTACGGATCAGAATCTGATCCGGAAGATTCCGCTCTCCCTTTTGCGCCATTGCCGCCAAAAGGCGATCCGAACGCAGGGACTTATCTTCGTCTGTTTCAATTCTTCTTAAACGAAGCCCGGCTTTTTTTCCGGAATTTTTGATTGTCCCGATATAGTCGATCAGCGTTTCATCGGAAAAAGCGGCTTCGTCCAGATATATTAGCTGAACTTCCTTCCGGTCCAATACAGCCTGAAGCTGTGCATCGGATTCCACTGACACTCTTACTTCCACCGGCCAATCCGCTGCCGCATATCCGTAAACCGGCGCCTTTACCGCCGACTCTTTTGTTTTCGAAAGCGATCTTTCTGAAGAAGCTTTTATCGTTTTTCCACGTTCCTTTTTAGAATAACCGTCCTTCTTCCGACGGTCATCCCTCCCGATATGTCCTTGACGAGCCACGTAATTTCTCCTCAGCAAATAATGTAAGCGCCTCTCTCCGAAGCTGGTTTAATTGACCGACCGGAAGAAATACCGAATCTTCCATCTGTATCTCCACATGATCAAAGGTGAATGCCGTACCACCCGTCTTCCGCATTCGCGCATCCAGGTCATCTGCAGTCATAGGATGCGTCTCCGCAGCGCACACCGGTTCCTCTGAATATGCAGTTACTGTCACAGGCGTTTTTCCGTCTACAACGCTTTCGCAAAGCGTAAGCACCGCCGGTTGATTCAACGATAACGATAAATAGGCATCCACAGGAATCGTTTTATTCTTACGAATATACTTTTCTTCAATCACATCCGTTACCGCCCGATTCACTTCACGGAACGTTTTTTCCTGAATTGCGATCATTTCCTTCCCGTTATGACGGTCAAGATAGGTCGTAAATCCACCACGGTCATAAATCTCCCGGAGAATCTCATGATCTTCCTTCCGGACATGATACGATGCTTCCTTTCCTTCCGCTTTATCGTCAAGATACTGCAATGCACGATCCAGATATTTGCGATAAACCGATACGACTCCGGCTGTATACAATGGTGACTTCATACGGCCCTCAATCTTGAAACTGTAGGCACCCGCCTCGATCAATTCCGGAAGCAGATCGACGGTTTCCATATCTTTCATGCTCAGATAATAGCCTTTCTTGCCTGCCACTTCATAGCAAAGACGGCAGGTTCCGGCACATCGGCCACGATTTCCAGAACGTCCTCCTAAAAGAGAGGACATAAAGCAGGCTCCACTGTAGCTATAGCACATCGCGCCATGACAGAACACTTCCAGTTCCATGCCGGATTCCTCATGAATGCGACGTATTTCCCGCAAATTCAATTCCCGGGAGCACACTGCTCTTGTCATTCCGAATTTCTTTGCCATCATGGCGCCCTGTACACTGGCGATGGTCTGCTGTGTGCTTGCATGTACTTCCAAATCCGGAAACATCCGGCGAATCATGCGGATCGCACCCAGATCCTGCATGATTAATCCGTCCACTCCGGCTTCATAATACGGTTTTATGTATGAAAAAAGCTCTTTAAGTTCATGATCCTTAAAGAGTATATTGACAGTCATATATAATTTTACAGAAAAAAGATGGCAATAACGGATCGCTTCCATTACCATATCTTCTTCCTCCGCCTTAGCGGACTCTGCATAAGCCCGGGCACCGAATTTGCGCCCGCCCATGTATACGGCATCCGCTCCGGCATTTACCGCTGCCACTACCGACTGGAACGATCCCGCCGGAGCAAGCAGCTCAACTCTTTTTTCTCGTTTGATCATAAGTCCTCTGTAGTATCCGTTAATCGGATCAGTTTTCCTTAAGCATTTTCTGCAGAGTTGTAGAAACCTTGGAAGCGGATGCCGTTCCATTGTTCATAATACGGTCAGAAAGAGTTTTATTTTCAGCTCCATGCTCTTCTTTCAGAAGATTCATTCTGGCTTTCTCTCTTTGCTCCAGCTCTTCCAGCTGTTTCTGTGTATCTGCAAGCTCTTTCAACGCTGCTTCCAGTTTCATCTGCATATTCACAAGATCATGCTTCGCACTATAGGCTTCTCTTTCCTGATCGTCCTTATCCCGCTCTGCTGCTCTTGTTTTCTCGCGCTCTTTAAACAGGTCATCACAGACATTGATTTCAAGAAGTAATGCCTTTAAATTATCTTCCAATTTATTATAGTTCGGCAATTCTCTCTTGAAGGTCATAATCTTCTGATTCAGATAGCTGGCTACTTCATGCATGTAACTTTCGTTTTCTGCGCCTGATAACTGATAGATCTTTCCGTCTATGACAACTTCAACTGTGTTTTTCTCTGACATAGGTTTCATCCCCTGGTTATTTATTCTTAACCTTTATACCATGATTTTCCGTCTAGTCAAGGAAAACCGGGGTATTCCGGTCTTCTTTATCCAATTCCATCCAAGCTTATCTGTGATGGCACCCCTAAATGTTTATATGCGTTCGGTGTCGCTACCCGTCCGCGCGGTGTACGGTTAATCAGTCCATTCATAAGAAGATATGGTTCATAAACATCCTCTATGGTTCCCGAATCCTCACCAAGCGAAGCGGCCAATGTCTCCACACCGACCGGACCGCCGTTAAATTTCTCAATGATGGTCATAAGATAGGTTCTATCATTCTGATCCAGTCCCAACTTGTCTACATCCAAAATATCGAGTGCGGTATCCGCAACTTCTTTTGTGATCTTTCCGTCGAAACGTACATCGGCAAAATCACGTACTCTTTTCAACAGACGATTGGCAAGTCTTGGCGTTCCTCTCGAACGGAGGGCAATGCGTTCCGCTCCCTTATCATCTATCGCCACACCCAAAACTTTCGCGGAACGAAGTACGATTTCTTTCAGTTCATCTCTATTATAGAACTCAAGCTTCGTTATAATACCAAACCGATCCCGCAGCGGAGCCGAAAGAAGTCCTGCACGGGTTGTCGCACCAATCAGGGTGAACCGCGGAAGATCCAGTCGTATACTGCGGGCACTGGCATCCTTTCCCAGCATTATATCTATGGCAAAATCTTCCATTGCCGGGTAAAGAACCTCCTCGACCTGACGGTTCAAGCGATGAATTTCATCGACAAACAGCACATCCCCTTCCGATAAGCCGTTTAGAATCGCTGCGATTTCTCCCGGTTTTTCGATAGCCGGTCCGGATGTCACCTTAATGTTTACGCCGAGCTCATTGGCTATGATATTACTGATGGTTGTTTTACCCAGTCCCGGCGGCCCATAAAACAAACAGTGGTCCAAGGATTCATTTCTCTTTTTGGCGGCCTCAATGTAGACCTTTAACATTTCCTTTAACTTAGTCTGTCCTATATAGTCATCCAGGGTTTGCGGACGAATCTTTGGCAGGAGTTGCTTATCCTCCATCGTTTCGTCCGTATTGATCACTCTTCTTTCCATTTCCTAAAAACTTTCTTTCCGTATTATAAGAATGCCAAATTCTTAAGGCTCTTTTTGAGAATTTCATCGACCGTCATGTCCGACGTAATCTCGACCTTTTTCACAGCCCGAGCTGCTTCCTGAGTGGAATACCCGAGTGCGATCAGCGCCTCTATGGCTTCCTTCTGTGCAGAAGGATACATTGCAGGTTCCTGACTTGAGTCGGATCCGGCATCCAACACCTGTCCAAATACCGTTGCGGCATCCAGCTTATCCTTTAATTCCAGCACAACTCTCTGCGCTGTTTTACTGCCGATACCGGGTGCACGAGCAATTGCCTTGCTGTCACCGGTAACGATTGCCATCCGCAGGTCATCCGGCGTCATGGCCCCAAGAATCGCCAATGCTCCCTTCGGCCCGATACCACTGACAGAAAGCAGCATGGTAAACATACTGCGATCCTCAACCCGGAGAAATCCATAAAGCTCTACGGCATCCTGCCGAAGGGCAAAATATGTATGAATCTTTACCTCTTGCCCGATTCCTGGAAGATCATTCATCACAGACAGCGGTACACGGATTGCATAACCCACACCTGCGGCCTCGACTACAATCATTCCTTCTGTGATCTCAGCAAGTTCACCATGAATAAAACTAATCATTCCTCTTAACCTTAGAAAAATAAAATCCGGTGCCACACAGCCGGATTTCAGAACATCTGTACATACTTATATATAGAATACCACACCTGCCATCATTTGTATACAAATGAGAACTTTCATGTTAAAGTTTAGTTACTATGATACAGAATGAAAAAAATTTATCCCCATCCATTGCCTATGATGTCCATGCCATCGGAAACCCGGAAGAGCTTCTGTTTTTTGATATTGAAACCACCGGCTTAAGTGTATACCGTTCAAGCCTTTATCTGATTGGTTATCTTTATTACGATCCGTCCTCCTCCGTCTGGGTCAGCGGTCAGATTTTCTGTGAATCTCTGGCTGATGAAGCCGATGCATTAAAGGCATTTTCCCGGCATCTACATGAAAACACGATCCTTGTCTCCTATAACGGTGACAGCTTTGATCTTCCATTTCTGAAACATATGGCTGCACAGTATTCCATCCCATTATTTTCAGAAAACCAGAAGAGCGTTGACCTTTTAAAGCTGTTCCGTCCTCTGAAAAAAATCCTTCATCTTGAGAATCTTAAATTAAAGACCTGTGAACGTGCCCTTTCTATTGACCGTGAAGATCCTTATTCCGGAAAAGAACTGATTGAAATGTATGCCCGCTGGCAGGAAAACAGAGATCCGGAGCTTCTTCGTATACTCCTTCTTCATAATCGGGAAGATATCGAAAATCTCCCTCGCATACTTCCACTCCTCCATTATCGTTTTCTGGAACAGACAGAAAAAACCTTGCTTTTCCAAGAGGTGATCGCTTCCGCAAACGGGCATGCCGAAACCTTGACGTTATGCTATGAAACCGGCCTGTCCCTACCGTTCCCTTGGGAAAAGCAAACCGAAACATACCGTCTGCATTGGGAAAAATGTATGATTCGTCTTGAGGTTTCCCTCTATGCCGGTGAATTGCGCTATTTCTATCCGGATGTCGAAAACTATTATTATCTTCCGGCCGAAGACATGGCCGTACATCGTTCTCTTGCTTCTTTTGTTGATGCAAAGCACCGGAAAAAGGCCACACCCAAAACCTGCTATCAGCGTCAGGAAGGGATATTCATACCTCAACCGGAGGACATCCTTCAGCCGGTTTTTCTAAAAGAATATAAATCCGCCGATCGATTCAGCCTATACCGCGGGCAGGATCTCCCTGCGGAAGATGCCGTCCGCTATGTAAATGCAGTCTTACATGCTCTATTGCACGAAAAATAACTGTTTTCATATAGTAAAAAGCCCCTGCGTTCGCCGAAACCATGTTTTTCTCTTCCAAACACATGGTCTGTAACGAACACAGGGGTTTTCTGTTCTCAGATTTTTCCGTGATGATTATTCACATAATTCATCAATCCGCCCTGATCGATCATTTCCTGTAAAAACGGAGGAAACGGTTCTCCCTGATAACTTTTTCCCGTAGTAAGGTCTGTAATGACACCTAGATCAAAATCAACCTTTACCTGATCGCCTTCTGCAATTTCACGGGCTGCTTCCGGCGCTTCAATAATCGGCAGGCCAATATTGATCGCATTCCGGTAAAAAATACGAGCAAAACTCTCTGCAATGACACAACCTACGCCGGAAGTCAGCAACACCTGCGGTGCATGCTCACGGCTGGAACCGCATCCAAAGTTCCTGCCCCCGATCACAAGGTCTCCCGCCTTCAGTTTCTCCCGAAACTGTGCATCAATATCTTCCATTGCATGCGAGGCCAGCTCTTCTTTGTCCTGAATCGCCAGATATCTGGCAGGAATAATGACATCGGTATCAACATTATCCCCATATTTTAAGGCTTTTCCTTCTGCTGCCTTCATACATCCTCCTTTACAATCCCAGCGCTTCCGGCGAAACAATCCGTCCTGTAACTGCTGAGGCTGCAGCGACTGCCGGTGAAGCAAGATAAACCTCTGCGCTGACGTCCCCCATACGACCCACAAAATTCCGGTTGGTCGTTGAAACACATTTCTCATGAGGAGCAAGAATTCCCATATAGCCGCCGAGACACGGGCCGCAAGTCGGCGTAGAAACGACCGCCCCCGCTTCAATAAATACCCGAACCAGATCTTCCTTCAGCATTTGAAGATAGATTTCCTGCGTGGCAGGAATGATAATGCACCGGACACCCTCGGCAACTTTCCGCCCCCGAAGCAATTCTGCCGCCTCCCGCATATCCTGTAACCGTCCATTGGTGCAGGATCCAATCACAACTTGGTCAATGGCAATATCCTCAAAACTGCCCACTTCATGGGTGTTCTCCGGAAGATGCGGGAAAGAAACCGTAGACCGCAACGTACTGAGATCAATCGTAATCTCTCTTTCATATTCTGCGTCTTCATCTGCCTCATAAATGGTATATGCTTTTTGCGAATGCTGCTCCATATACGCAATCGTTTTCTCATCTACCGGGAAAATTCCGTTCTTTCCGCCCGCTTCAATCGCCATATTGCAGATTGTAAAGCGGTCATCCATACTGAGCTCCCCGACTCCGGGACCCGTAAATTCCAACGACTGATACAGCGCTCCATCCACGCCAATCTCTCCGATCAGATGAAGAATAACATCTTTTCCACTGATCCACTTCTTCTTTTTTCCGACGAGATTCACTTTTATCGCTGCAGGCACCTTAAACCAAAGCTTGCCGGTCGCCATGGCTGCCGCCATATCCGTAGAACCCACACCTGTAGAAAAGGCTCCCAGAGCACCATAGGTGCAGGTATGTGAATCCGCACCAACCGAAAGTTCACCTGCAACAATCAGTCCTTGTTCCGGAATCAGAGCATGTTCAATGCCCATTTTCCCGACATCAAAATAGTTGGACAGTCCCTGCTCGGCCGCAAAGTTCCGACACATTTGCGTACACTTTGCGCTGGTAATATCCTTATTCGGCACAAAATGATCCATGACAAATACGACCTTATCACGATCAAATACTTCCACTGCCTCCAGCTTCTTCATTTCACGAATGGCAACCGGAGCCGTGATGTCATTGCCATGCACGAGATCCACCTTTGCCATAATCAGTTGTCCGGTCTTTACTGCGTCCAAACCGGCATGCTTTGCCAGAATTTTCTGGCTCATTGTCATTCCCATTACTACTCCCGTCTTCATAAACAAATTATATTATCATCGTATCATTGCGAGTGAAATAACTCTAATATATGTTTCATATACATATTATGCGCGTCAGTTATTGCTTTATGCATTAAACCAGGTTATAGTAAAAACATTGTGAATTTAATTTGAGTTATGGCTAATTTAATGTTATAACTACACTATCTCAAATAAAGAAAGGCGATATCATGGATCAGAATCTCTCTGGATACAAGATCTTTTACGAAGTTGCAAACTGTGGAAATATTTCTAAGGCTGCAAAAAAGCTCTATATCTCTCAGCCCGCGATTTCCAAATCCATCGTAAAACTCGAGGATGGCCTCGACACCAAGCTTTTTCACCGAAATTCCCGTGGTGTCACCTTAACCGAAGAAGGCGAAGTTCTCTTCCGCTATATTCGTGATGCCTTTGAAAACATCAATTCTGCCGAAACCGAATTGAAGCGCATGAAGGAATTCAACATTGGTCACATCTTGATTGGCGCAAGTACTACCATGTGCCGTTATGAACTTCTTCCTTATCTGAAGCGTTTTATGGAACAATACCCAAATATCCGTGTTTCCATCTGCACGCAGGGCTCTGCACAAACTCTGTCGTTACTCGAGCAGCGTAAGGTTGATATCGGTCTCGTTGCGGAACCGAAAACCAGAAAGCCTGAAATGCGCATTGTTCATTCCAGACAGATTCACGATGTTTTTGTTGCAACCCCGCAGTATCTCGATAATTTAAGGGCCATTTGCGGCAATGATTTCAATATTTTTGAGGAAGCCAATCTCATGCTTCTGGAACAGAACAATATGTCCAGACGTCACGTGGACGAATACTTCAAGGCAATGAATATTGAGCCGCAGCAGATTCTGGAAGTCAGCACAATGGATCTTCTTATTGAATTTGCAAAAGTCGGCATCGGTCTTTCCTGTGTTATCCGTGACTTCGTTAAACAGGAACTGGAATCCGGACAGTTGGTTGAAATTCCACTGGAACTTCCGATCCCAACTAGAAACATCGGTTTCGTATACAATACCGGGAACACATCCAAATCCTTGGATGCTTTCCTCAGTGTTATCGGCTAAAACGCATATTTTATATCCCCTCGCGATGTAATTGCGAGGGGATTTTTATCTTGCACACAATTGTATACAGTGCAATACCCTATACCTTGTGGTAAAATAGATAACCGTACTTTATTTTTTGAAAGGAGTATGTATTCATGGCAGATACAACCAATCAAAATCCAAACAGCTGTGATTCCAATTGCAGCAGCTGCAGTGCCAACTGTGCTTCCCGTAAGGGCGGTGCTCCGGCCAAAGCCCAGCTTGCTGAAGGATGCAGCGTAAAAAAAGTCATCGGTGTCGTTTCCGGTAAGGGCGGTGTAGGCAAATCCACCATCACTTCTCTTCTTGCTTCCGGCGTCAATAAAGATGGCTATACAACTGCAATCATTGATGCAGATATCACCGGTCCTTCTATTCCTAAGGCCTTCGGCCTTTCTGCAGATGGTATCGGCGTTTCTGAAAACGGTAAATTAATGATTCCAGAGAAGTCTGCAAATGGCATTCAGATCATTTCCACCAACCTTCTCCTTGAAAACGAAGATGATCCAATTATCTGGAGAGGTTCTCTCATTGGTCAGGCTGTAACCCAGTTCTGGTCTGAGGTTTATTGGAAAGATGTTGACTATATGTTCGTTGACATGCCGCCAGGAACCGGCGATGTCCCTCTTACGGTTTTCCAGTCTCTTCCTGTCGATGGCATTGTTATCGTTACTTCACCGCAGGAACTTGTTTCTATGATCGTTGCCAAGGCTGTTAACATGGCCAAAAAGATGAATGTACCGATCTTAGGTGTTGTTGAAAACATGTCCTATCTCAAGTGTCCGCATTGCGGCGAAAAGATCAACGTATTCGGCGAGAGTCATGTAGACGAAGCGGCCGAAAAGTACGGTCTTAAAGTCCTTGCAAAGCTGCCTATGGATCCTAAAAACGCACAGTATATGGATGCCGGCGCTGTTGAAGCCATTGATCTCCCGGAAATCAAGGATGCTGTCAAAGCCATTGAAGCGCTGTGAGAAACCTTTGATTTCGATATATAAACAAATAGAAATGCCGTCTGAGACCCTATGGCCCCAGGCGGCATTTTTAAAGAAGATGAACTGCCATTGGAGGTGGAAGAAATGACAGTCCTCCCATAACCGACAGCATTAGAACAAACGATCTGCTGACGAAAATTGTGTTCCCTCACCCAGTCCGGAGGAAATAGCTTCAATGACAGCTTGCATTGCTTCCTCTTCATCCGGTCCTTCGACTTCCACACGGAGATGTGCACCCTGCTTTACGCCGGCCGCCATCACATTGAGTACGGACTTTGCAATAATCTTACGATCTCCGTTATAGAGATAGATATTACTTTTAAACTTAATACAGGTTTGTGTCAAAACTCCTGCAGGTCTTAAATGGAGTCCGGACTCGTTTACAACTGTCACTTCTCCTGTTACCATTCGGATCTCCTCTCTAATCAATTTCTGTACCAACATATTAAATCGAATTTATAGGTACTGTCAATAAAATCCAATGAATCCTGACAAAACCATCCCATAAAAAACAATCTCAACTATTGCTTTTCCTCTTTTTCAGCTCGCATCCTGCGTTCCCGTTCGGCCTGTGCCTTTGAGTACTCACATCCGCAAAAGTCCTGCCTATAAAGCTGGTATTCCCTGCTAAGCGCAATAGAATGCTGATATCCGCCTTTCTTCTTAAAATCAGACGGCAGAAAGGCCTCCTGATGTTCTCCGGCAATCTCTTCACCGATACGATTCAGCACCTCGGAAGATTTCATAGGCGAAATCGTTAGTGTCGTACAGAAATAATCAAATGCCTCCATTGGAATTCCGTCATACAAATGGTCGGCTCTGACCTGATCCATCACATCTGCCGTTTTCTCCAGCCGCTGCCGATAGCATAAATGGCAACGCTCTCCCCGTTCCGGATCTTTCTCATGCCCTTTGGCGATTTCCAGAAACTCTTTATGGTCATATACCGGCACCAGAACAGAAATCGGCGCATGATGTATCCCATCCGCATCCACTCTCTCCTGATCCAATCCCATTTCATGTACAAGACGCTTCAGCTCCGATGCACGATGGTCAAATTCCGCTTTTGTGGAAATATTCGGATTATAATAAAACAAAGTAATATCAAAAAACGCCGAAATATGGTCCAATACCGCGCTGGAACACGGTGCACAGCAGCTATGCAGAAGGAGACGCGGCTTTCGTCCGTTTTTCTTCCCATCGTTATGCCACTCTTTAATAACATTTTCCATCATCTGCTGATAATTTCGTGTATTGGGTTCCGGTTTACGATTATTAAATACTTCTCCCATTTCTCTTCTTTCTATCGTGCTCTGTCGATTCCTATATCTTT
>AUXO012044796.1_pt1 | contig 14319 bp, 4 predicted proteins | sample 768731 | NCBI WGS metagenome assembly AUXO01 (sample SAMN02715735, study PRJNA202380) | gut metagenome | biome: sheep rumen | host: Ovis aries | place: New Zealand: Palmerston North | reverse complement strand
ATCTTGTGGAGTTAATATTTCATCTACTGGTGCTGTTATTGTATCCGTATTAGGTACTTTTTCAATTGGTTTTTCTGGTTCAGTATATGAAGCTTCTACTAATCTTCTAAATTCTTCATCTGTTAATGTAGTTGAAGCAATAATTGTTTCATTAGGTGTTTTTACCTTTTGTTTTGCAACTTCTATTGTAGGATTTTCAACTGTAGTTATATCTTTATTTTCAATTTCTATAGCAGGGATTCCTTCTGTTTTTTCCTCTTGTTCATCTTGTGTTTCACTTGCTTCTTCTGTATCGATATTTTCTTCTACCTTTTCAAATCCTAAGCATTGTTTAATTAAATCTATTGCTCTTCTAAAGAATCCTTTTTTAACTTTTACTTCTTTTGGTTGTGAAATTTCTTCTGCTTTTTCTGGAGCGTCAGTAATTGTAATTAATTCATATTTAGAATCTTCTGTTTCTTCATCTTCTTTAATTTCAGGATCTTCTGTTTCTTCAGAAACTTCCATATCTTGTGTTGATTCTTCTGGTTTAACTATATCAATTGCTTCTTGTATTGAACTATCTATTGTTGTTTCATTAATTGTTAAATTTTCTGTTCCTTCTACTGGTACTTCAATATTAACATCTGGTCTTGTTGATTCTGGTCTTTCAAATTCTGGAATTGCAGGTATTTCTTCTGTTGATGCATATTCATCATCTTCAGCTTGATCAATTCCTAATAAAGATTTAAATCCATCTATAAAACCTCTAATGAATCCTTTTTTTGCTTTTACTTCTTTTGGTTTAGAAACTTCTTCTGCTTCTTTAGGAGCGTCAGTAATTGTTACTAATTCATTTTTAGAATCTTCTTCTGTTTTTGAAGGTGTTTCTACATCAACTAAATTAAGAGCTTCTTGTATAGAATCATTGATTGTTGATGAATCAATAGTAGTTGCATCTGTTCCTTCTACTGGTACTTCAATATTAACATCTGGTCTTGTTGTCTCTGGTCTTTCAAATTCTGGAACTGAAGGATTAATTTCAGCTGATGGAATTGAATCTTCAACAGCTATATCTATTGTTTCACTTGTAGGATGATATTCATCTTCTGAATCAATATTTGCACTATTATTTTTTGTTTGTGTTTTTACTAATTTTTTAGCAACAACTTTTCCATATTTTTTTTCATATAATGAGCTATAGTATTCATTTAAATATTCATTATATTCAACAACTGATTCATTTTCCATTCTTTCTCTTGGTCTTTCATATGATGCAACTGAAACACTTCTTGTTTCTATTTCATCATCTGTAGTTGGTTTGAATGGTTCAACTAAAACAACATCATCTTTTTTCATTTCTGTATCTGCAACGATTGTTGCAAAAGATTTATTACTTCCTCTATGTTTTAAAATGAATTCATAATTTTCCTTGTCAGCATTTTTTTCTTGTTCTGTTGTATAGTATCCTTGTTTTGCTTTTACAGCTAAAATTGCTTCAACTATTTTATCTGTTTCAATACGTTTAATTAATTCACTATTAGCAAGTCCATTTCTATAATAATCAATCATAGAATCATATGATGTAAAATGTCTATCTGTATCACCTAAACCTAATGCATTTAATAAATTAATTCCTGATAATATAGGATTAATTATGTTTCCGTTATTACTATTATCAATATATTTATTATATGTTTCTTTATCTAATAATAAACTTGTTATAATGTTTATTTTTTCTGTTGGTACACAATATAAATCATCATCAAATTCTAATAGGAAATTATCAAAACATCCTGTAGATTTTGTTGAGTCTTTAATAGCATCAATAGTAGCAATTCTATCGATTCCATATTTATCATCTTTAATTCTGATAATATTTTTATAATGATTATTTAATCCATATACAAAGCATGGAATGTTACATTGTCTTAATACTATTGATATAAAATCTGAATATAATTCTTCATCTAGTTTATTTTGTTCATTATTTACTACATAATCATATACATAATATGCACTTTCAAGTGGTGATAAAGATTTAGTTTGAATTTCTTTTACAACAATTTCAATATTTTTAAGCATTTCATAATATTTTTGTGAACTAGAAATACCACATATTTCAATATCTGAATAATATTGAGCTCCTTCTGTATATGGTTCTTCAGAATATCTATCTACTATAGTTTCTGATGTACTGTATCTTATGTTTACTTTATTACCAATAATAGTTGATAATGAGCTATAAATAACTGATACATCTTTTACTGGATTTGCAAGGAAAGTAATCTCTACATTTTCAGGTAATTCTAATTCTGAAAATTTTAATAATAATTCCTTATAATATGAAGGATCATAAAAATCTACAAAAATATTTTTATATTTATTTGCCTTAATAATTTGAACTAATTCTTTAATTTCAGCATTTCCTAATTTTCTAGGTATATGTATATTATAGTTGTTGTTATATTTAACAGTTCCGTCTTCTAAATTTTCATTATATTTAATATTTTCAATTGTACATAATGAATCTTGTACCCTTAAATCAGGATAAACATTAGATAAATCTGTTGCATTAACAGAATCTACAGCAATTAAAAAACCTTTAAATGATTCTGAGTTGAACTTGTCTAACATTAATTGAGATAATGAATATCCTTGAGGCATTATTCTAATACCACTTATATCTCCATTAATATATGCTTCTTCAAGAAGTTCAATAACACCATCAGTTAATAATCTATAATCTATTTCAATTGTTCTACTTATAACTGATTTATTATTTTTTAATGCTTTTCGTATTAATGGTAATGCAACCCTATCTTTTGGATTAACTTCAAGCACACATATTAATTTTTCTTTATTTTCTTCTATAGCAACTCCGACAGTATTACTTTCGTCATGAGTTTCTCCATCTGTATACTTTAATGTATATACATCTGAATTATTAAAATCATATTCGTTTTTTATCATAACAATATTCCCCCTAAAACGTATCAGTATTATAACACATATTTATACAAAAATCAATCATTATTAATATTATTAATATTATTTTTTTCAGTTTACACTATTAAATCATACTTTTTATTTAAAATAAATACATTTTGTGATATCTTTATTATGGTGATTAATTATGGTTATTGATATTCGTAAAATAATTAGGAGTATAATTGTTTTTATTTCATTTTACTTATCATCGTATCTACAATATATTCCTGTTATTATATTTCATTTAGATGTTTCTAAATTGACAAATAAAGAGCTTGTTATTCTATCTACTTTTTCTAGTTTTATTTTTTCTTTGTTTTTGATAGTAGTATATAGGAAAGATTTAAGTATTGAATTTAAAAAATTCAAAGAAAAATTTTCTTATAATATAGATACTGGTTTTAAATATTGGTCTACAGGTTTAGTTATAATGTTTATTTCTAATATTATAATTACCTTTGCATTAAAGGCTGGCGGTGCTAATAATGAAGAAGCGGTTCAAGCGATGATTCATTCATTTCCAATATTGATGGCTATTGATGCAGGTATAATTGGACCATTCAATGAAGAAATGGTTTTTAGAAAAACAATAAAGGATATATTTAAAAATAAATGGGTATTTGTTGGATTATCATTCTTATTATTTGGTGGTGCACATGTTATAAATAGTGCCAACTCTATATTGGATTATTTATATATTATCCCTTATGGTGCTCTTGGAGCATCCTTTGCTCTAGCATATTATGATACTGATACGGTGTTTACATCAACATTTATGCATATGTTTCATAATACTTGTTTAGTTCTAATTTCAATATTTTTAAGATAAAAAAGGATATCATTTGATGATATCCTTTCCTCTTTTTATTTTCTTATCTATAAAAGCAAGTGGAATACATATTATAAATTGAATTCCTAATGTTATAAAATACCCTAACCAAAAATTATCAAGTATAATCATATTTAAATATATAAGAGTGTAAAACATATAATATACAATTAGTGAGAACAAGTAATTAAAAAAAACTAGTAGATATGGAGATTTTGTATTATTCAATAAAAACATATAAATTGTTAAATTTACCAATTGACTTGCTATATATGCACAAAACTCTCCTGTTATTGATGATAAAAAAAATCTTTCTCCTAAAGCAAATGACATTATAACAACAAATAATACAAGTAATCCTCCTGATAACGTTATTGCAGCTATTGCTTTTTTATAATCGTATTTTTTTGCTATATAATTAACTATAAAATATATTAAAGGTAATAGAAATAATGAGTATGTAAGTGATGTTCCATATACATTAAATTTATATGATTTAAGTGATTCAAGCAATATTACAAGTGTTGTTAGTAGCATTATATATAACCATGAATCATTGTATATTTCATTTTCTTTTCTTTTTCTCATTTTAACACCTCTTTTGTTCATATTATAACATGTAATTGAATAAAAAAAATATTAGAATTCACTAATATTTCTTTTTTTATTTTTGTTTATTTTTAATATTATTAATATACTTAGCAAAGATGTTACTAATATTACCAAATACACTGATATATCATCACCTGTTTTAAGTACTTTCTTTATATTAGTTGTTATTTTGGGATTGTTATTTGTACTTTCAGTATCATCTGAGTTATTTTCGTCTGTAATTGTTTGATTATTATTAAATGTGTAATTTACTCTTATCTCATATATTTTTTTACTTCCGTCTTCTGCATAAACTGTATATTTAATAGTGTTAATTCCTTCAGTTAGAGTTACTTCTCTATCTAATTCTTCACATGATGCATACTCATCTTCTAATTCTGCATGAATTTGTATTGTTTGATTTGTTGTATTGTATGTATATAAAGTTACCTTGTTATCAAATCCAATTTCATTTCCATTAATCAATATATTTTTTATATTATTATTAGTTCTTCTTATATGTACAGAAGAAGTTGAATTAGCATTTGAAAATCTAACTATTTGTGCATTAGTATTTGTTCCATCAAATCCACTTATTGAAATATTTGCATCATCATAACTATTAGGTAGTTTATAGGTGATTGTTCCTAAAGTTATTTGTCCATTTAATTCATTATCATTTCTTAATACTAATCCAGTTGATTCATTTGTAGACCCTTCTTCTATTCTCCAACCTGTAGTTGGAGTAAATCCTATATAAGTTATATTATCATTATAATATGTAAATTTTATTTGATCTGTTGAGTTATCTGTTAAATTAGCTTTTACAATACAATCAATTGAGGTATCTTTGTCTGCTTTTTCTGGGCAAGTTATTGTCATTTCGTTAGCAAATACTGTTTTTGGAAATGTAATTATTGCGAAAATAAATAATATAATTATTTTTTTATCCAACAAAATCTTCTTTTTCTTCATTCCAAACACCAGGACACACCTCCTCAAAATATTTATAATTTTTTACAACTGTATATTGTATAGCTCTAGCATCATTTATTTTAATTTCTCCATCTTTATTGAAATCCATTGCTAAGTATCTTGGATCATTCTTGTCTACCTTTCTTAAACCTACTACATATTGTAATATAAATGATACATCGCGAGTTTGAATTTTTGCGTTACCATTTGCATCACCAAGAACAGAGTTTGTATATCTTGCAACTTCCAATCCTGAATTATCAAATATTTTTGTTATATATGTTGTACCAATATATCCATCAGTTACTAAATTTCCTTCATTATCATATGCTAATGCTTCATATCCTCTAGGCAGTACTAAGTTTTCAAGATATTTTTCAATTCTTGTATAACATACATTTTTTATTATTTTATTTTCTTCATCAATATCATATTTTGTTTCTATTTCAGGTGCAGGATTTATTCTATATTCTGCTGAAAAAGATATATCATTTTCTGGAACAATAAACTTTTCACCAGGCAAATATATTTTTGAATCATCACCATTATATGCAAATCCATATAACCATATATTTTCTGGTGTTTCTAATTCATTTTGTGTTGGAAGAGTAATTTCTTCTCCTATTTCATAACTATTTTTTATTGTTTTTCTTTGGTCCATATAACTATATATTATTGTTACATCTCGTTGTCCAGATTGAACTGTAATCTTTACTTTTTTAGATACATTGCTTCCATCTTTTGAATTAATTGTTAAATATGTTTCTCCTGCTTTAATTCCTTCAATTTTATTTTCATTTAATTTAGCAATTGTTTCATCTTCTATTTCTAAATCATAATCTTTAAATGAAGCGTTTTCTGGTTCTATTGAAATTGTTAATGTTTTATTTTTTCTTTCTTTTAAAATTAAATCTTCTTGATTTATACTACTTACATATATATTTTCAAAATATTTTAATGTAGGTAAATTATTACTTGATTTCTTTTCCCATAAATTGTTATCTAAATTATATGTTGATAAGTTTATTGATTTAAAATCAGTTATTTTATCTAATTTAATTGCATCTTCAATATTATTTGTACATTCATTATCATCACAATAGTTATCAGTTACTCTTACATTTTGAATATCTATTTGACTATTTGATTTATTATATCCAACTATAGTTCCAATTAATGTTTTTACTGAATAAGGTTTTTTACCTTCTACATATCTATCATCTAAATTTTCAATTTTAAAGTTATCAATAATATTAACATTTTTTATTTTAATTTTTGATTCATAGATTGTTCCAATTACTCCTCCAAGTGATGATTCCTCATAATGATATCTATTCAATCCATAAATATTTCCAACAATAACTCCGTTTTCAATCGAATTGCCAATATCATTATCCCCTATATCTTCATAATTTGTTATATCACCAAATAAACCTCCAACATTTCCGTTGGCATGTTCAATGCTTCCTACTACATAAAAATTACTTATTTTTACATTGTCAGCTTTAGCTGCAATTAATCCAGCTTCTCCTTTTTGGTTTGCTGTAACTCTTCCTGATACATATATATTATTTAGTGTACTATTTTTAATTTCACTTGCTACTAATCCGTATTTTCCTGCTGATGTATAATAAGGACTTTCTATTGTTACATTTTCAAATCTTATATTTTCGATTACTGAATCACTTACTTTGTTAAAAATACCCAATTTTTGTTCATTTATTTCGTCTACTTTGATATATACATTTTTAATTGCGTGACCATTTCCATTTAAATGTCCTTTTATATTTTGTATTCTAAGATTATATTTTGTATGAGCTATAGACTTAATTGGTTCATCTTTTAAGTCAATATCATTATTTAAAATGAAATATGCATCTTCTAGTTGATTCATATATTCAAAATCTCTTTTTGTTTTTATTACATATGGATCATCAATTGTTCCAGATCCTTCTTCGTAACCATGATTGTATGTTATTTCTAAGGTTTTTACTATTTGATCATTATATGTTACTTCTGCATATAATTTACTTCCTTTTTTTGTATTTGGATTTGCTTCATAATTCTTTACTGCAAAATCTCCTAAAAAATCTTCTTCTTTAACTTTTAGTGTACTGATTGTTTCTTTTTCTTCATTTTTTATAGTTATTATAATTGGAATTGATTTATCAACATTTTTTGATGTTGCATAAAAATGATATGTTATATTTCTATCATTATCTTCTATTCCATCATCTACATCAACTTCAATTATTTCATTATCGTTTTTACCATTATTTTTTGTAAAGGCATTTACTTGTGTATATGTTACACCATTTGTTGTTACTATTTTGATTGTGAATAAATTATTATTTAATTCTAAATTATTACAGTCTACACTATATACTCCTGGAAGATCAGTTTCTATTGTATCAACTAATTGGTAATTATTTTTTGTTCCATCTGGACTTACATATACTGAATATGTTCCATTTTGACTACCTGATGCAAATTCAATTGTTTGTAATTTTTCATTATTATATTGTTTATGATATGTTACTTCTAATATTCCTTTTACAGCTGTTGTTTGAAGTAAACTATTTCTATTTTGTAAAGCACTAAAATTATCATCTTCATAAAATGATTTTATTTGTTCTATTTCTACACCATCTAATTCAACTGTTGGTGATTGAGACATGTCATAATTGTTGTCCCAAGTTTTGTCTACTACTTCTTTTACACCATATAGTATTGGAATTTCTGATTTATATGAAAGATATGGGTTAGTTCTATAGTCTCCATAACTATTTTGTAAAATCCAAGCTCCATCAGCTTTACCATCTTCGTCAATATCAGAACCATAGTTATCATCCCAACCTATTATTATCATTGCATGTCCTAAAGCTTCACATTTTTCATATTCTCTTTGATAATATATTAAATTTAGGCTTTCATTATAACAACCACCCATTGGTGCAGATATACCAACATATATTGCTCCATATTTTTTTATATAACTTTTAATCATATTAATATATTCTGTAGTTGATTCATATATTGGAAAAGAAGTTGTTTGTGTAACTTGATATTTTATTTTGTCTTTATTAATAATATCAGAAGTTGTATATTTACCATTTTCACCTGTTGCTGTATAATCACTTAGTCTCATTGGAACCATACCACTTGATAAAATTGAATTATAAAAGCCTGTATGTTGTGTATAACCTAATCCAGTTCCATAATTATGATTTAAATTATATAATCCCATTGATGAAATTCTAGATAATTGTTGAGCTGAAAATTGTTCATTTATATTTTTTGTATATTTTAAGTTAGCCTCAAGCATACTTGCTGTTGCATATGCCCAACATAACCCTTCTGAACCTTGATCATATATTGTTATTGGGTAATCATCTGTTAATTTAAATCTAGATGGAAGATTTGAATAATCACCATATAAATTTTCTTCTGGGATATAATTATATATGTATTGATCTGGAATTACTTCAATTTCTTCTTTTTCTTCATCTGTTAATTGCATATATTTTTCCCATTCAGGATTAATATATGGCATTCCATATACCTTATCATCTACTGTGTATCTTACAATTGAAGATTCTATATCTTTATTTTTCTTAAACTTAAAATCTATTTTTTTATATGCTACAAAGCATGTACCTGCTAATATTACTAGTATTAGTAATTTTTTTAAATTATTGTTAAATTTTCTTTTTACAACTCTAACTTTTCTATTCATACACAATCACCTTTATTATCTTAATTTAATTTTACTTTATAATTTTTTTATTTACAATATTTATACATTATACAATTGTAAAATGAATGTATAATTTTTAAATAAAAAAAGTAATGATGTAAAAATCATTACTTTTTTATTTGTTATATTCAAGAATACAATAATCATAACCTGTTTCATCATTGTGTTTAGTTACAACTTGATAGTTCAATTCTGTTGATGTTGTGATATCTCCAGATGCTCTTGGTGAAGTTGATCCTGTTATGTATCCGTCGTAGTAGTTAAATGTTCCTCCACCCATTCTTACACCTATACCTGTTGTCGTTCCAACTGCTGATATGTAAGGACTTAATTCTGATACATCTGAATCTTCTGTTCCTCTTCCATCATATATACCTTGAGTATATACTACTGCTTTATTGTTTAAGTAAACACCATATGAATTTGTATTGTTTGATACTTCCATATGTCCATTTTTGAAATTATATGTTCCATTAGTTGCATATGTACCATAACCGTTATAGGCATTATTTACATATATATTTCCACCATCATGTGTGTATGTACCATTTTCTATATAAGTTCCATATGATGAATAGCTACTATTGTTATAACTATGATGAACATTAATATTTGTTGCATTTGCTGTAACAGATCCATTCTTAACATATATTCCGTATAATGTATTAGCATTTCTACTTTCAATCGATGTTTCATCAAATGTAATATTACCAGCTTCATTATGTACTCCTCTTATGTCATATGAACCATAATATCCTGTTATTGTCGCATTACTTACTGTTGAGTTGTTTGTACTATTGTTGTAAATACCAAATATTTGATATGCTCCTCGTGTTATAAATTCATCATTTGTTGATGTTAACAATCCATAATTTTGAATTTGATATAAGTATCTGTATCTATTGTTGTATGTGTTATCTCCGTTGTAATTAAATTCCATTAGGTAATCATTATTATTTGTAATTGTTGTTCCTCTATTTTCTAATAATGTATTTGAATAATAACTTCCATTAGTTGTTTTTGTTGTATACTCAATATCATTTCTTTCTAGTGTGATTGTTCCATTATTATAAATTAATGAAGTATTATCATTTGGCATTGTTGTTTTAATCTCGTTATTTGTATATGTTGAATTACCTGTATTTCTAATATAACTTGTTATAACACTATCTTTTACTTCTAATGGTTGTCCAGCTCTTACATTGTTTATTGTACCTCTTATTGTTGAATCAGTAATTGTTGTATCACCATTATTGTATTTATAGTATCCGTTAGATGATGCTTTTAGTGTTGTATTACTAATAAGCTCTGTTTTTGCAGAATTACTATATATATCGTAGTTTGGTCCGTAAACAGTAGATGCTTCAATAGTCATTTTTCCTGCATTATTAATTCCATTATTTCTTCCATTAATTTCAGAATTTGTAATTATTAATGTTGCATTTTCTCTACTATCAATACCGTTATAAACATCTAGTTTTATGTTATCAATTGTTAATGTTCCATTATTTATTATTTGTGTAGTTGAACTATTGTTACTAATCTTTGATGTAAATTCTTGACTTGTATTCTCTATTGTTAATACACCATTATTAGTAATTTGTTTTGATGTAGTAATATTAAATCCATTTAAATCAATAATTACATGTTTTCCAACAGGAATATCAACATTTGTAGACATATAGTCATTTGAAATGTATTGTAATGTTTCATCTTGATTTGCTTGATCAATTGCATCTTGTAAATTTAAGAATTTTTCTTCTGTTGTTAGATTAACTATTAAATCTTTCTTTTCAATTAAATAAGCTATATTACTCTTATTTTCTGTATATGCGTCATCTATGTTATATCCGTACATAGCTGAACTTTCAATTGCTCTTTGAGAAATATATCCAGAGCCACCGCCTCCTGGTGCATGCCATCCGGATTGTCCTCCATAATATCCTGCTCCACCACCTGAATATGTTGCAGATGATGAGTTAGCAGTATAGTTTGATCCTTTTCCAAATTCTGGATTTTCTGGTGCACCACCATCACGATTTGTTCTTCCATCTGATGTACACGATACGTATGAACCTCCTGCATTTTGTGTTCCACCTGTACCATAGTTATAACATGTAGTGTTTGTTGTTGTTCCAGATCCAGCAATTGCTCCTCCTCCGGAACCTCCATCTCCTGAGTAACTTGGGTATGCAGAATGAGTTGATGCTCCTCCTCCACCTCCAGCTACTATTAAGACAGCTGATTTATTAAAACTTAGTATTGAAAGTAATCCTTTTTTGGTTGCGATATGTGTTGCTCCACCACCTCCGGCATGAGCACTATTATTTGTATATACTGTTGCATATCCTCCACCATTATATCCGGTACTTTGATCATATGTTATTGTTCCTGTTGTTTGTTGATAGTCTACACTATTTCCTTTTCCACCTACATGTATATATAATATTGTATTTCGATTCAATTCAACTTCTCCAGTTGTATATCCACCATATCCTCCTGTATTTGAATTAGAATTATATTTTGTATTACCACCTTGTGCTCCCCATGTTTCTAATTTGTATTTTCCAGGACAGTCAATTACATATTTTTCTTCTTGACCTGTATAGTCATAACTTATGGTTAAGGTTTGTTCTATTGATTTACAATAGTCTTCTTTATAATCAAATTTAGCATATAGATTTGCACTAACATATATCTTTGTTTCTTCATCAACCTTTTTTGTATAATCTTTATTCAAGAACCATCCTTTGAATTCTACTCTTTCATCATCTGTGTTAGGTTGTGGAATAACTCCTAGACTATCTCCATCATTGTAAATTAATTCTTGTGTTTCTAGAGTACCAAAACTTGTTTCTAAACTAATTGTATGTGTTGCATTACCTATGTCATTTTCTCCTATAAATGTAATTCTAGCGAATCCGTTTCCAACATGTCCTGTTTCAATTGAATCATTTGGTGAATTAAATGTTTGATTTCCTGCAATTGTATCAGCTTCTTCTAATAGATAATTATCATTTAGTTCACAACCTGATGGGTATATATCTTTGGTTTCTTCTGTGTATACATATCCAGAGCCTCCTGCTCCAATAACATGTATTGCTCCACTTCCACCATACCAGCCGCCGCCACCGCCGCCGCCGGAATTACCGAATCCTACTCCACCTGAACCAAATGTTCCTTTTTGTCCTGTAAATCCTCCTGATACTATTGCTGCTCCTCCTGATGTTTGTGTTCCTGGATTTGCTACTGGATAACTACTATTGGCACCTCTACCACCTGTTAATCCACCACCATATCCATATATACTTTTTCCGGAAACATCAGATCCAGCTCCTCCTCCACCACCTGCAACAATTACTCTTGCATATAGTGATTCAGAATTAACTCTAATATCAGTTGCTCCTCCTCCACTAGCACTGTTACCTCCTTGTGTACCAGCACCACCATTAAAGGCTGTTGATGAGGAATTTGCATTTGATTTACCTTTTTGACCTACATAAATATATAATGTATCTCCTGCGGTTAAATTAATATTTCCGTATGAATATCCTCCATAACCACCTAGATTAGAACCATGTTGTCCACCTTCTGCTCCCCATACTTCAAGCTTATATATTCCATTTTTTGGTGCTTCAAATTCTTGTTGCATTCCTACATATTCAAAGTCAAATATATCCCCATCTGTAGCATTGGATTGACTATTACTTGATTGACTATATATATTATTACCTATATTAGCTACTGTCGTATAGTTATTTTGTGATTCATTATTTTGATATTCTTCGTAGGTTATTTTTGCATATCCATTTCCTTCTTTTGCTGTATTTTCAATTGCTGTTTCTGAATGATCCGTTGCTGATATCGTTTTTTGTGTTCTTATATATAATTGTGCTTCATCTTCATCATCAAATATTTCATAACCTTCTCTTACACCATCTATTGTTCCAGGGTTACCTCTTACATATCCTTTTAAAAGTCCTGAATAGAAGTTTAAGATACCCGCGGTTTTATTAATACTTAACAATCCACCTTCAATATATGGATCAGTAATTGATACATCATCGTCTAAATTACCAATTGTTGTAGTATTATTTGGACAAGTTTGACTTATAGCATATACTTCTCCGATAATTTTTCCTTTGTTAACATTTAATTTTTTAGCATCATTTCTATCACATCCAACAAATATACCAATATTTTTAGAAGTAATTTCTCCTCCATTTATATTAGTGATTACATCATATTGTGATTGATATATTCCATATGATTGATAACCTGGTGTATTAATAATAGTTCCTTCATTAACATTAATTGTTCCATCATATGCATATATTCCATAAGCATTATATAATCCTGCTTCAATATGAGTATTTGTTAAATTAGTTGTGTAATATGTATTAACATATAAACCACTTCCGTCGGAATTGAATAATTCTGTACCATCGTTAAAGCTACATCTTGAATATGCTTCGCATACTGCTGCATATCTATCTCGGCTTGTGTTTGTAGATTTTATTGATGTATTTGTTGTATTAAATTCCGCACCTCTTATATATGTACCATAATTACCACCAATAATGTTAGTATCACTAACGTTAATTATTGCATAATCATTTGATAAATTTTGGTTTTGATATAATCCAATATCATTTCCGTTAATTTTTGAATTATCACTTATATCAATTTTATTCCAATTTCCATATGAATATATTCCATATGTATCTCCATTAATCGTTGATGATTTGATTGTTAGTGTTTGATTTGCTGTATTTTGGCTAATACCAGTTGTATTAGATTTTATTTTTGTTCCTGTTACTTCTGCAATATTTCCATTATAACTTTGAACAATTCCTTGATCTGTTGCGGTTATATTACAGTTTGTAACTACTACTTTTTGATTGTTTGTATACTGAACAATTGCATGGCCTCCTGTTGCTTCAATTTTTGAATCAGTTATTGTTAATAATTGGTTAGCTTCCATTCTAATTGTAGATGAACCTTTAAGGCTTGAATTAATAATTGTAACTGGGTTAGTTCCAGCTGTTGCTCTTATAGTTACACCACTTGTTGTGATATTTGTATTTTCAATGTTAAGAGTTCCTTTATTATTAATTCCTTCTCCACTGTTATTTGTAATTTTGTTTTTTGTATTGTCTTCTCCACCAATTATAGTTAGTGTACCATTATTAATAAT
>AUXO017095207.1_pt1 | contig 14323 bp, 14 predicted proteins | sample 768731 | NCBI WGS metagenome assembly AUXO01 (sample SAMN02715735, study PRJNA202380) | gut metagenome | biome: sheep rumen | host: Ovis aries | place: New Zealand: Palmerston North | reverse complement strand
GTCAGAGTTAATTACTCTCTAACAACTACACTTTTATGGTACTAAAAAGCCCGATCCTTTTTGTTCCGAATCGGGCCTACGCTGTTTTATTCTCTTTTTTCATACCGTTTCCTTATTGTTGCCAAATGACCACAGCAATCCCTTTTTTCCGGCATTCAGGATGTTGATCAAATCCATGTACTCTTCTTCGCTCAGATTTTGCTTCGCTACTTCAAGCTCCTGTTTTGCCATAACGGAAGAACCCGCTTCCTGGAACGCTCTGACCAGATACTTGTACGGCTCCATGTTGCCGGGTTCTATCTTCAAGGCGCGGGTAGCATATTCGCGGATCGCCCAAAGATCGTGTTCTTTGTTCAGCAGATGGAGCAGTTCCTTCACGACTTTCAGATAAATGGTGTTATAGTATGAGCTCTCTGTGACGCACCATTGTTCTCCGGAAGAAAGGGGCAGAAGGTTTCCCCTGTATAGGTCAAACGCGCTGATCAGAAGCTTCTTTTTTTCACCTGCATCCTTTGTCTCGCAGGCCGCATTCCAAAAAGCTTCAAACCTGGCGATGTCTGAAATAACATTATACTCCGGATTTAACATATAACCATGATCAGAGGATATGATCAGGTTTTCTTCCATGATAAAGTTCAGCTTTGTCCTTATGTTATAGATGAGGCTTCTGAGATTGCTCATCGGGTCTTTGGCGTAGTCGTTGGGCCAAAGCGTATGGACAATATCCCAGGGCTGTACGGCTTTCCCTGACAGCAGCAGGTAAGTAAGAAGCTTGCACCCCTTATCCGAGCTCAGTTTTTCCTGTGTCACGGTACCTATTGCAGAAGTGATCTCCAGACCCCCAAATACATTGATGATGATATCCTTCCCGTCCCGTATTTCCAATGGCCTTACGATATGCTCCGCACTTTTTGATTTTGCAAGCTGTTCGGCGGACATCATCGCAACATAGGCAAGAATCTGCAGCATATGACTGTTTGCAGGGTAGGTTTTCGGATTTTTGAGCACAAGAAATCCGGTGGGATGTTTCCAGAAAGGAACCGCCAGAATAGATGTTGCGCCTACAAGTTTGTAAAACTCATACTCCACAGGGTTGGATTTTGCAACCTCTTCCCTGTCCATAAGTATGACCGGCCGGTTTTCTTTAAGGCACTGCACCCATCTCGCAAAGTCCCCAGCATACTCAAGCTCCTTGATGGAGATGCTTTTCATGGCACCTTTTTGTGCATCATACCACGCTTCGGCGGTCCAGACCTCTGCTTCAAGATCCACAAACAATACGCCTGCCCAATCTGCAGTATAGAATTCACAAGCCGTCCGCAGAACCTCCACTGTGATCTCCATGGGGTCTTCAGCGTTATGCAGGCGCTTTTCAAGAGCAACCAGTTCTTTTTCGAACTTCCTGCTGTGTTCGAACGCCTGATATACATCTGCCGGTACCGATATCATTTTTGCCAGCGCAGATCCAACCGTCCCCTTGGATGCTGTTCTTTCTGCAATATGAACCTTTGCCTTGTTTCCGGGAGGCGATTTCCCGCTCGTCCTTCGTCCCTGTGAATACCCGCGTTTGTTTCTTTTTTGCTTTTTCACGATCTTCACCCCTTTCTCCACATCAAAATAACCACAGGACATCAGTTATATGACTGACAGCCTGTGGCCTTCGCGGTTTTCCCTTTGTACATGGCTGTCCATCGTCCGACTTACAACCACCAGCTTCCTTTCACTTCCTATCCTCTATGTGTTCTGCTGCTTTTTCTTCATACGCTTGCTGTACTCCACCGCCCTTTGTATGGTTTCCCTGCAGAAGAGCCTTGTTTCTGTATCGCATTCGACCAATGCTTCAGAAATATCCGCGCTGATCATTCGATCCGAATAGTAGTCTGAAAGATTATACAGGTAGTAATCTATTCCGGTATCTAAAAGCTTCCCAATCCGGGCAATCGTTGGAAAGGATGGGCCTACATTTCCGCATTCCAGGTTGCTTATATGGTTCGTGGAGCAATCGCAGTATTCTGCAAGCTGTTCCTGCGTGAGCCTCTTTGCTACTCGAGCATCTGCAATACGGCGGCCGATTTCCTTTTTTTCTGCCTTTGTAAACTTTGCTGTCATAAAAACCAACTCCATTCATTCTTCCTCATTTTAAGTATAGAGATTCTCGCCAAAAGAATGAACAAACTGTAAAATGGAAACTCCATTTACAAAAGATGGTTTTTCGCAAAAAACATGGATTATTCTATTTTAAAGCAATTTGAAAGTCCATTTTCTACGCAGACACCCAAAAGCACCTGGTTCCAATTACAAAATCCGTTAGTTATGCGTTATTTTGAATTGGATATCTTTTTATCACTTGCATCGTTCTGCTTGAACCGGCTGCCGTTCTCCAAATAACGTTCCATCGCTGTTCAAGCCGCCCCTCTGACATGGCTGCATATTCCTTTCTACAAATCATTCTTCTTTTGCCGGAGCATGAACAGAGCAGTCCCCCGCCCCATACGCTGTACTTTCACCTGTGAAAAAGCCTGCAGGCTGGCTTTGTAACTTCTTAAATACCCGTTATCCATATTTAAAGGAGGTTGTCATGAAATACTGGGAGTCCCTTCTCGCAAACGGGCATCACAATATTGAGTCCCTGCGCGGTACATTTGATTTTTCTGATAATGAGATTCCATCATTAAAGACAATACAGGAGCAGTTTCCTGTATTCATAAATCCGTATTACCTTTCCCTGATTGACTTGAAAGATCCGGAAGATCCGATTCGGAAAATGAGCATTCCCGGAGTCTATGAAATGAGCAGGGCAGGGAGTTTTGATACAAGCGGCGAACAGTCCAACACGGTTCTTCCCGGACTCCAGCACAAATATAAAGAAACGGCCCTGATCCTTTCAACAAACCAGTGTGCCATGTACTGCCGTCATTGTTTCCGGAAAAGGCTGGTTGGCGCGTCAGAAGAAGAGATCTGCGGACAGCTTGGCTCAATAGCATCCTACATCAGTGAACACCCCGAAATATCCAATGTTTTGATCAGCGGCGGGGATGCGTTCATGAACAGTAATGACACGATTGCCCAGTACCTTCAGATGCTAAGCGAAATCCCGCATCTGGACTTTATACGCTTCGGAACCAGGGTTCCTGTCGTACTCCCGCAGAGAATTACGTCGGATGAAGATCTGATTGGCATTTTGGAATCTTTTTCCAAAAAGAAGAAGATCTATGTCATAACACAGTTCAACCACCCCAGGGAAATTACTTCCGAGTCTGCAGCTGCCGTAGATATGCTTCTGTCTCTCGGCATTCCTGTCCGTAACCAGGCTGTTTTGCTAAAAGGCGTCAATGATGAAAGCCTTGTCATGGGGCAACTTATGAGACAACTGACCACTATCGGTGTACTCCCATACTACGTTTTTCAATGCCGGCCAGTTACGGGTGTAATGAATTATTTTCAGGTTTCTCTGAAAAAAGGATTTCAGATTGTGCAGGACGCTATGCAGATGCAGAACGGCCAGGGTAAAAGTTTTCGCTTCATGCTTTCCCACGTATCCGGTAAAGTGGAGATACTCGGGATGATGGATGCACAAAGAATGCTGTTTAAGTATCATCAGGCAAAAGATCCCTCTGACGCAGGAAGAATCTTTATGAAGGAAGTGTCGGATGACCAGTGCTGGCTGTAAAAAACAGAAACAGCGCCATAAATCAAGCGGCAAAAAAGGAGGCAGAGCTTCAAATGCTTTGCCTCCTTTTTTGCCGCCGGGTGGTTTTTATCTTTCCGGGTGTCGTGCTGACCAAAGCTTCTTTGCGCTTGGTTCCCATTCCGCTGCATACGCATCACATTTTGAGCAGAGATGTTCACAGCTTTCCGGACTGAGCATATCTGTGCTTTTTGCCCCTGTCTTTTCTATGATGCTGCGCAGATACTGCGGATTTTCAAGCATAGGACAGGGACGGAGCATATTTTCGTTGAACGGTTGCCCCTCCTGATACGCCTTGAAAAGAGGCTGTTCCAGGCACTCTTTAAGCGGCATGTCATGGATGTTGGCACTGGAGTAATGGATAAACACGCATGGTTCAACGTCCCCGTTGGGGTTGATGTGGCAATAATATTTCCCTCCCGCAATGCATCCGCCTACGAACTCACCATCGTTTTGGAAATCCATCAAAAAGATGGGTTTCCCTCCTTCAAACCCTCTGACTTCGCGGATCCTGTGATACATGTATTCCCTTTGCGCTGCTGTCGGGATCAGTTCCGGCGCTGCATCATTGCCAACAGGCATATAGTGAAAATACCATGAGAAAGCCGCTCCTTTTCTGATCAAAAAGTCAAAGAATTCATCGCTTGTAACCGCATCGATATTGTTGCGCGTATAACATACAGACGTTCCAAACACGAGGCCTTTTTCCTTCATAAGCTCCATGGAATCGGTCACCTTCCGGAAAACACCGTTCCCCCGTCTGCCGTCAGTTGCTGCTTCAAACCCTTCAATACTCAAGATCAGAAGGATGTTCTTACAGTCCAGGATATCTTCACAAAACGGCTCGTCAATGAGTGTCCCGTTCGTAAAGATCATGAACCCGCAATCCGGATGTTCTTTTGCGAGCGCTACGATATCCTTCTTCCTGCAAAGAGGTTCTCCTCCAGTCATCAGGTACTCATGGACTCCAAGCTCTTTTCCCTGACAAACCAGATTGTTCATGTCTTCATACGACAAATTCAGCGTTTTTGTATATTCTGAAGCCCAGCACCCGGCACAGTGAAGGTTGCATGCACTCGTCGGATCGAAAAGAATAATCCATGGGATCTTCATCCCCAGTTCCTTTTCTTTCCTCTTCGTCTGCCTGAATCCGGAAAAGCCCCCTTCATATCCCAAGGACATCATAAGTCCCTTGATATAGTCCGTATCGTAATTTTTCAGGAGGTTATCCATGAAACCTGTCCATTTTCCTTCTTTTCCAAACGCTTCCCGCAACGCATCATACGCTTCCGGCTTCCATCCGTCCCCAAGGACTGCCTCAATCGCATTCACAACTCCCACATATCCGTTTCTCCGCCCTTTTTCTGTCTTCCGGACAACGGCGTTCAGTGCCACTTCAAAAGCTTTCCTCTCTGCTGCATGTGTAATCGTTCCCATTTCCTGCTCCCTCTTTTCGTTTTATGTATGATCAGTTATTATTTGGCCAGCAAAACAGTTTTGATCAAATCGCCTGCTTTTGGTCTCGTTCCATAAATCAACACGCCTGCCCGATATATTTTCGCTGAGAACACCCCTACAAGGACAGCCGATACAATCAGGATTGCAACAGATGCCGCCACTTCTCCTGCCGGCACAACGCTCATGGCAATTCGCGCAAACATAACCATGGGAGATGTAAAGGGGATAAACGAAAACACCTTCACCAGAAGGCTGTTGATTCCGTTACCTGACATAGCCTGGACAGTGACCAGAAAACCAATAATAAAAATCAGGGTGACCGGCATGGTGGCCTGTCCAACCTCTTCCAGCTTTGTTACTGTTGATCCGGTCGCTCCATATAAAAACGCATAGATCAAGAAGCCCAGGAGGAAAAACAAAAGCATGTAGCCGAGCAGGGATGCCGGAACGCTGAAAAGCGACCTTATTAATACATTGCCTCCCCAGTATGCTTCATTCAGCCGGAACGAAAGCATGGCCGTTCCGAAAATGCAGACCAGTTGTATCAGCCCGGCAACGGACGAAGCAAGTACCTTACCGAAAATCATAGGCAACGGCTTCACGCTTGTAATCAACAGTTCCATGGCACGGGAGCTTTTCTCAGCGCCAACACCCGTTGCGATACTCTGTCCGTAATAAACAATTACCATATACAACGCCATGATCATTATATAGGTATAAAGGAAGTTTTCCCGCTGATCCTTTCCAAGGCTTATTGTCTCGTGGGTGATCACTGAACCCATCGCGTTATTGACCTGCAAGGAAGAAAGTCCTGCTTCATAAAGGCAGTTTCTGGTATACGCCTCCTGCATGGCACGATCTGCCGCAGATGTATTGTTGTCATACAAGCTGACGTCACCAGTGTAATAAATATAGGAATGCACATCTGTCAGCACAAAGGCACATGTAATGTTGCCGTCCTTTATTTCTCTTAAAATATCTTCTTCGGGCTTATTCACTTGTTCTATGGCATCTGTTTGGAACGCCTCTGCGAAAGCCTGCAGGTAGATGTCCCTCATTAGATCCGCATTGCTTCCCAGCATATCGTCTGACAATGTAATCCATACAACATCCCTCTCCGCAGGTGATGTATCACCACGTATAAAAACATTCTTGATTCTGGGAAAAAAAACAGCCAGGACAACGCCTGCCATGATCACAATTGTAGTGATAAGATATCCCTTTGACTTGAAAAACTTATTTAATTCGAATAGAAACACTGCCCTAAACGCGCTCATTTTCGGCCTCCTTTCCAGCGGCATTTTTGCCTTGCGTGTACTGGATGAAGATTTCATTTAGTGATGGCTCGTAGACGCCAATTTCATCAATATCAAAATGGCCTACCAGGTATCCCATAGCCTCTTTCCTTAAACTTGGGTCGTTCAGAGAAAATATAATTTCATGTGCGTTTACCCTTTCGCATCTTTGTCCCAAGGTATCCAGCATCTTATCTGCTTCACCTGTACGGATCCGGAGCTTATCTCCGGCATAACTCTTTTTGAGCTGATACAGATCCCCGTTTAAAGCAATCTTTCCGTCCTGAATGATTGCAACCCTGTCGCAGAACTCTTCCACGTAATTCATTTGGTGGCTCGAAAAAATGACAATTTTGCCGAGCCAGATCTGTTCGGCGACCACTTCTTTCAGCAGCTTGGCATTAACCGGATCCAGACCTGAGAAGGGTTCATCCAGCGCTATGACATCCGGATTGTGGGCGAGGGCTGTGATCAACTGTATCTTTTGCTGGTTGCCCTTGGATAATGTCTCCAGCTTCCGTCCCGCCTCCTTTGTCATTCCCATCCGGTCCAGCCAATGGTCAACTGCCTTTTGTGCATCCGCCTTGGAAAGGCCTTTTAACATTGCAAAATAAACAAGCTGTTCTTTTACCTTCCGCTTGGGGTACATGCCTCTCTCCTCAGGAAGATAACCAAACTTTATTTGTCTGTAATCTATTGGCTTTCCATCAATTTCTACCGCCCCGCTGTCTGCGGCAAATACATTCATCAGGATTCTGATCGTTGTTGTTTTCCCGGCTCCGTTTCTTCCGAGCAGTCCAAAAGCGCTTCCATCTTTAGCGGAAAAAGAGAGCCCTTTCAAAACCTGTTTTTCGCCAAAGCGTTTATGTATGTCTTTCAGTTCAAGAATCATTCCGTCCCTCCTCTTTCCGTTCCATATGGACGTATCGTATCATCAAAAAAATAACATCATACAAACAGGAGACCTGCGCCTCTTAGGAGGAGTACCCTAATGCTTTTAAGCTATCCTTCGCACAATGCGTGCCCATGTATTCTGAACGGTTTGAAAGAGCCTATAGTGATTCTCAGCCTCTCTGGCATAGCTTTCAAACTCTGTCAAAATGTTCAGAAACCGGCCATCCATAAAGTAGACTGACATTATAGGCAATGTTGTCTCAAGGGCCTGCCTGATGGCATTCATTCGCAGTGCATAATTATCTTTGTCGGTGATGTAAATCATCAAAGGCTTGTAGCGGATCCAGCCAATGCACGCGTTCAGAAACCGTTCGTTGATATCGGCAGATTCGGTTGTCATAGGCTTAAGCTGTAGAGGAAGGGAACCTTCGAGAAGATCCTGATACGATGAGAAACCATCATGAAATGTATAACAGGGAATTTTTAATACCGTTCTTTCCTGAAGAAGCGTCGAAAGAAATGTGTCTTCTCCTCTGGCGCCAGGCGGATTGAAAAAGGGGAACGTCTTTTGCGGATCAGTTAAATTGATGCACAGGTTTGCCCCGGAAATAAACTTGCAGCCGTTCAATTCTGGAACATCTTGTGTCCTTTGATTAATAAGGATTTCGGTTGATGCATAAGTAACTCCTCCGCTTTCAACCAACCTTTTTATTTCATCCCACTTCACGATATCGTTGCTGATTGCTTCAATGAACAGGCGAAATATGGTCTTAGTAAGCGTGTCGTCAAATCGAATCTGTGGAATGGGAGAGATGTAGCCGCAGTGATAGCCGTGGGTGTAGTCGGCTTTCGGGATTTCTTTTAGATGAGAAGCGATAACCTTTTGTCCGCTCCAAAGACACACGTCGTTCTTTTTTGTTACTGCCATAGGATATTCGTCGTCATCCAAAAACAGCAGGTAATCCATTTTACTCTCGATGGCAGCAAACAAGACTTCGTTTCTTTTTCCTGCGTATCCCGATCCAAACAGAGCGTCCAGATCTTCATTTGTATACTTGCCGCTTCCCCGTATTCGTTCAAGGCTTCTAAGCGTGTTTTTTTCACCCACAAAGGTAATGCTTTCAAATGCGTCGACAATCTCCTGGGGAAGGTTCGTGTAATCCGTTGACTGTGTGTCACGGTATTCAACGTCATACGAAACAAAAAGATGAAGCCTTAAATGATCTGTTCCATGAAGTTCTTTTTTTGAGGCTTCCCATGCGCGAAGATGCGAAAGAAGAACCTTTTTAAAATTCCTTCTCCCGGTTGCAAAACCAATACCCATCTGTCTGTCTTTCATTTATATCCTCTTTCTTCATACCACTTCTTTTTTCATAAAAGGTGTCTTATATGGCAGTTTTTAATAAATGTTAACAACGTAAAACCAACATTGCACAAACCCGTTTCTAAGCACCTCGTGCCATTCGTTGTGGGAGAATCCATCTTCCTCAACAAAAAAACACCGGCCTGCTGTATCTTTCGATATCAGCAGGCCAGCTTTATATAAAACGGCCCGGCACAGGAAGCCTCTCCTCGCCAGCCATGTTCATAGACATCGATTTTGAACTCGTTTGAATCCCATGTTAACGACCTGTTATGCTGCCTTTGGAAAGATCTCTGCCATAGTTAAAGACCATAGATTTCCATTTAAGTTTAGCGGTTTCCATCCATGAATACTCAAAAACCGGATTGGAAAGCATATCTCTGGTCATCTGCAAATCATAAATCTCGCCTGTCTTATTTCCCTGATATTGCAGCGCTTTATCTTTCAATACGAGAAAAGAAAGCTCCATCCCACGTTCGTCAAAAACACATGTCACACGATCCTCCCGAAGCGACAATCGTCCGGTTAAACACGCTTCATTCCTTCCGTCTTTTAAGTAAGCAACCCAGTTGTTAGCCCAATCAATAACAAGAACATCTCTTTGTCCGTTTAATTGGACATTTGTAACATATATTCCTGATGGGAGCGCTGCTTCTGCATTAGCGCAGCCGGTTAATACAAGCGTGGAGATTGTTATGGCAAGAAGTGCTGTTTTCAGATAATTCATAAGCTGTCTCGTTTCATCGAACAATCCGTAATGCGATATTTTTACTAATCTATCTGATCAATCAGCCCCATGCCCGCCAAAACCTCCCTGGCGCGTTCCACGTGCCTTTTTGCCACATAAATGTTTTCTCCTGCCCTGGAGTTTCCCCCATATATGTTCATGATACCTGCGTTTCCCAGATCTTGTTTAAACGAAGGTATCCCTGCGTTTTTGAGGGCAGCGATAATCATTTCCGCCTGAAGATTATCATATGCTGTAAAAACCATTTCCAGGTTCATAAGCGCAGTCATCCTTTTCACCCCTGCTTTCTTTGTGAGTGCTACTGCTGATATTTCCAGCAGCAATGGAAAAAACCGTTTCTGCCTTTTGATACACCTTGCCGTTTCGCAGATGGTTTTTATCAGAAAGAACGCATTCCCAGTTTTTGGAACGCTTTTTTTCTTACCAGCTTATCCATCGTTTCAAGGGATCCCATTTCAATCTCATGGACAGAATTTGTAATGATACCGGCGATCTCCCTGTGCGGCAAGCATGATCTGACAAGTAGTTCCTTTGTTCCGTCTGTAAGAACCATGTCCATGATCGGAATCGTTGATGAGGAGAGTTTTCCTCCTGAAGCCCAACACACATATGCCATCAGTTCTGTAAATTCCCTCAACGACACCCCTTCTTCCCTGCTTCCGCTATATGTTATGCTTTAATGACCTTTTAAAATAGATCATTTTCTAAATTCCAGTCCGAATCCTGATTTCTGACAATCACAAAAACTACCAACAGCAGTGATATAATCCCCAATGTAATCCATAGCCATTTCTTCATGTTTCTTTACCTCCCTGCCTTGAGTACAACTTTCTTTTAAGTACTACGCCTCAATATAAACCGCTCCAAACCTCCCGGATCTGTTTTGTTTTAAAACTTTTCATACTGCGCTTTAAAATCATATCTTCTGCGAACAAACTCTTTACCAACCTTTTTTCATCTCTCGGATTTATAAATCTTAAAATTTCTTTTGTTTGCTAAAGCGTCCGGAAGAAAAGAATGACGCACAAATACACAAAAGTCGCGAATCATCTTGACTCTGTACTTGGTTCATGGTGTACGCTTCTACTAAAATGAGGAGGAATAGGTTAAATGACTATATTCTCTGGAAAAAAGCGAAGGCAGATCTATAAAAAACAATATGGAAACAATCCGGTAAACGATCCGTGGCATTATTTGAGGTTGGAAAGATTGGACCTTATACGGCTGTATCATGACAATCTCAAAGCAGGAACTGTAGACGCAATTACTTGGGATGACCTGGAGATGGATGATGTGTTTTTTAGAATAAATCATACAAGAAGTTATGCAGGTGAACAGGTTTTATATCATAGGCTGCACGGATCTTCTACCGAAACCGATTGGACCGAGTTCGAACGACAAATTGAATTTTTCGATCAACATGAAGAGAAAAGAGTTATAATGGAAGACCAGCTTGCGGGAATTGGGAAAGCACAGACCAGCTATCATATGCCCGTTGTGCTCAATTATTTATGCAATACCTCTGTCCCGCGAATGGCGCTTTATCGAATACTGCAGTTACTTTTCTTTGCTTCCCTTGCAGGCGTTATCGTCCTGAACATGCAAAGCAGCGTAGTCTCGTTGATTATTATTGCATGTCTGAACCTGGTCATCTATGTTCGGGAAAAATCTAAGGCGGAAGAAACCCTATCCTGCATACAAGACCTTGTTTCAATATTGGAATTTTGTAGAGATATCAATAAAACACCGCTTTTTCGTGACATGTTACTTTCACCCGCCTTGATTACCGATATCAAACGTTTGCAGCACCTCCGTTTTTTGAGCGGTCATTTTTTGTCAAAGAAGATGGCGGCACAAGTCGACCCTCAGGGACTGATTGCAGACTATATCTTCGGAATAACCCTGTGGGATCTTGCTTCGTTTAATAAAATCGCGAAGATTGTAAAAGATAATAAAGAGGCGATCATGCGTCTGTTTGAATTTGCCGGCAAGATCGACATGGCAATATCCATCGCGTCTTATCGCAAGAGTATTGCTTACCACTGCATACCGGTTTTTTCTGAAGATAATGCCGTTTTGGCAGACAACCTCATACATCCCTTGGTCCCCGACGCGGTTCCCAATTCCATAATACTTGACCGCCATACTATCATTATGGGGGCGAACGCTTCCGGGAAATCTACTTTCATAAAAGCAGTTGCCTTAAACATTATCCTTGCACAAACCATCCACACCTGTGTTGCCACAAGGTTTGTGCTGCCTTCTGTCCAGGTAGTAACATCCATGGCGGTCCGAGATCATATCAATGCCGGCGAAAGCTTTTATGTGCGGGAAGTCAAAAACCTGAAACGAATGCTGGTTGAAATCGAGAACGGGAAGCTTGTATTTTGTATAATAGATGAGATCTTAAAAGGTACGAACACAGCTGAGCGGCTCGCTGCTGCGGAAGCTGTTCTTCGCTATCTCTCAGAGCAAAAATGCATGTTTTTGGTTGCAACTCATGATTTAGAGCTCGTTCACAGAATATCGGAAATCGTTTGCTGCTATCACTTTGATGCATCCTTTTCAAACACAGGAAGGCTTGCTTTTGATTACAAAATCAAAAGCGGCTCAGGCAGCTGCACTAATGCCATTTCTCTTTTGGAATACTATGAATTTCCTGAAGTAATATTAACCATGGCAAAATCTTTAATTGGAGGGAATACTTTATGCGAATCAGCGAGGTAGCTCAACATGTGGGATTGGATATCAGCAGTATCCGTTTTTATGAAAAGAAAGGCCTGATTGATCCCGCAAGGTCTTCAGGAAGCAATTATCGGGACTATACAGACGAGGATATCTTGCGATTGAAACAGATCATTTTGTTCAGAAAAATGGACCTGTCTATTGACAATATAAAATCTTTGATTTTGGGGAATGATGATCTTCCCAGAATTCTGCATGATCAGCAAAAAGCTTTAGAAATGGAGAAGGCGCAGATAGAAGGTTCTCTGACTCTCTGCAAAAAAATCCTTGAGGACGAAGCTTTTGAAGATATTGATATCGATTATTATCTTGCATACGTCGAAAAGGCAGAGCAGGGAGGACAAAAATTCCCTGATTTTGTCCCCGTCCTGGATCGAATTGCAGAAAACCTTGACATAGAAGGCTACCCTGGGTATCTGTTTTCCCTCTTCGTCCTGCGCAACAAATGGTTACGACGCATCGCTGCAGTGTTTATATTTGGTTTAATGGTAATTTTTCCTGCTTATGAAATTGCAACTCATATCTGTTCTGTTCTACAAGGCCACTCTGATCACATGCGGCTCGTGTTCTGGTGTTTTTATGCTGCCTTCTCAACCTCAGCATTCGTTAGGATGATAAAACCAGAAAAATAAGTATTACTTCGGTCTGTTTGTCTTCAGGCACAGGATGTGAGTTGTCGCTTTTTGCAATCGAACATCGTGTGCCTTTGCTCATTTAAAATTCAAAAACCCCTTTTGGATGAAGTTGTACATGCGCATAGATGCTATGACCACCTTCGTTTGTTTGTAACAGGCCAAAATAAAAGAGAACTTATTTCAATAACGATAGCAGCACGCACCAGTATTAGTTAGGCGTTATTATCTTTGGATTATATTTACAGAGCGGCTGTTTATAGACTTAACAAATGGATAGGGATGCACTACGACTAAGGCAATGGCCGTTATATCGGGTGTTATCTCTGTGTCAAGGTATGTAATCCTGTGCTTATCCCGGGTAACGCAAAAAAAATACCCGATACCGAAGAACAGTTCGGATAAAATAATTATTTATGATCATATAACAGTTGAATAGGGAACACCTCTTCAACTGTGAAGATCTATCTTAAAAAGGGATATATTGCAGTGCATCCATATGGCATTTTTATAGTTCAGGAGAGGCTGCAATAATCTTGCAGATGGAGGTATAATGGTTTTTAACATTATAAAGCACCAATGCTTCTTTGCCGGTTGTCAGCAGAAAGTCCGTGTTTTAGATGTTTTTTCCGGAAACGATATATTGGTGAACGAGGAAATATATATTACGGCAGACCGTTGGAGAGTTTATGTTAGCGAGAAAACAATGAATACCGGCTTTGTCAACAACATGAAAGAAGGTTCAATCTATCTTGTTTTTCTGTCTGACTCGATAGGGTATTCTTCAGAAGATAACACGCCGGTCTTTCGCCTGCAGTCCGGACAATACATTAATGCTGTTTTTAATTATGCTCCTTGTGATAACGTGATATATCCAACATCAGGAGATTCAACTTATGTTCCCTATGTAGAAGTCTCCAACAATGAGTTTTTTTCAACAAATCAGGAAGGCCTGGATGCATTTCTTTCTCTCAAAGAGGCTCTTCTTGGCACGTACTAAAAAGCTATGATACTGCATATAAACATGAATCTTCAGGCACAGGAATCAGCATGCTTTCATAACAGATTTACAGCAAATGATCCTGTGCCTTCATTTTCTTTATTTCAAGCAGTTTCCCTTTCAGACTGTTTCTCGCGTTTATCCATTACGCTCAAATAGGCAGGACGTATGATCTTCCCGGATCCCACCAGTTCTTCTATTCTGTGCGCAGTCCATCCGGAGATCCTGGCAATAGCAAAAAGAGGCGTGTAAAGCACCTGTGGGATTCCAAGCATGTCATACACAAATCCACTGTAAAAATCAACATTCGGGCTGACCCCTTTATAGATGCGGCATTCCTTTTCTATTACACCTGGTGCCAGTTTTTCTATCTTTTGGTACAGGCACAAATCTCTGTTCCGCCCTTTTTCCTCTGCAAGCCGCTGAACAAAACCTCTGAATATCTGCTCTCTGGGATCCGAAACAGAATAGACTGCATGCCCCATTCCATAAATCAGTCC
>AUXO012169773.1_pt1 | contig 14325 bp, 12 predicted proteins | sample 768731 | NCBI WGS metagenome assembly AUXO01 (sample SAMN02715735, study PRJNA202380) | gut metagenome | biome: sheep rumen | host: Ovis aries | place: New Zealand: Palmerston North | reverse complement strand
CATAACCTCAGCTACAACGTCAACTTGAGCAGGACATCGACTGACCAGCAGATCTACCCCAGAAGGGGCTCGATTTTCTCGGCGAACCTGCAGTTGACTCCTCCTTATTCCCTCTTCAGGAAGAAGGATTTCGGGAATCTGGACGCTTCCGGCAATCCTACCAAGGTCGCCAGTTACAAAGACATCAATTACGACACCTGGACTTCGGCGCAGCGCTACAAGTGGATTGAATACCACAAGTGGAAGTTCAGTGCTGAGACCTACACCCCTGTGTGGAAGGATCTCGTCGTGATGGCCCGCGCCCAGTTCGGTTATCTCGGGTACTACAACCGCAAGTGGGGATATTCCCCGTTCGAAGGCTTCAGGGTCGGAGGTGACGGAATGTCGGGATACGACACTTACGGATCCGACATCATTCCTCTGCGTGGTTATGAGAATTATTCCCTGACTCCATGGGAAGCCACTCCTTACAACACTAACGGTTACTACGCTGGAAATGTCTACGACAAGTTCACTGTCGAAGCCCGTTACCCGATCATCCTCCAGCCTCAGTCCACAATTTTCGCCCTCCTGTTCTTGGAAGGTGGTAACTGCTGGCCTGACATAAAGAGTTTCAATCCTTTCCAGATCAAGAGATCCGCAGGAGTCGGAGTCCGTGTGTTCCTCCCGATGATCGGACTTCTGGGTGTTGACTGGGGATATGGATTCGACAATCCGAGCAAGAAGAACAGGAGTCAATTCCACTTCATGATAGGACAACAGTTCTGATATTCATTTTTATTTTTAAATTTGCACAATCTTTGCAAAACCCTAAATCAGCAAACTGATAAAATAGAATTTGATATGAAAAAGATCTTTTTGTTTGCCGCGATGGCACTGTTCACCCTTACCGCTTCAGCGCAGGGTAAGTTCGCCTACGTCAATTTCAATGAGCTTGTGATGCTCACACCTGAGGCTGACGCGGCCAGAACCCAGATGCAGGCGGCCCAGAAAGAGGCCAACGACACCTACCAGAGCATGATGGATGAGGCCAACGCCAAGTTCTCCGAGTACCAGCAGAAACAAGCTACCTGGACTCCCGCTATCAAGGAGAGCAAGGAGAAGGAGCTTACCGAGATCCAGAACAGGATCCAGGAGTTCTCTCAGTCGATCCAGCTCGAGCTCCAGCAGCAGAACCAGACCCTGATGGAACCCATCCAGAAGAAGGCGATGGAGGTTGTCGAGAAACTCGCCAAGGCCGGTGGCTATCTCTTCGTTTTTGACACCACTCAGTTCTACTATGTGGACAAGGCTCAGTGCAAGGATCTTACCCCGGATGCCAGGAAAGAACTGAACATCCCTGCCGGCAGGACTCTTGAGTCTCTCCAGGCCGAGCTTCAGGCTCAGCAACAGCAGCAGTAGTCCGTTAGACATACTTCAATTGAAAGACAGGCAAAAAAGCCTGTCTTTTTCTTTGTGTTTATTTTGATTTATGCTTTTATTCTTTAAATTTGCAACCATATTATCTTGATATTAGATTTTTTGTAATAACTGATCATGAAAACCACAGAAATCATGGCCCGTCTCCAGGCCAAGTATCCAACAGAGATGGAGTATCTCCAGGCGGTACAGGAGGTTCTTGAGTCTATTGAGGACGTCTATAACCAGCATCCCGAGTTCGAGAAGGCGAAGATAGTCGAGAGACTTGTCGAGCCTGATCGCATCTTCACATTCAGGGTTACCTGGATCGACGATAATGGTGAGGTCCAGACCAACCTGGGCTACCGTGTCCAGTTCAACAGCGCCATCGGTCCTTACAAGGGCGGTCTCCGCTTCCACAAGGCCGTGACTCCTTCGATGCTTAAGTTCCTTGGTTTCGAGCAGACTTTCAAGAACGCCCTGACGACCCTTCCTATGGGTGGCGCCAAAGGTGGCTCCGATTTCGATCCCGTGGGCAAGTCAAACGCTGAGATCATGCGTTTCTGCCAGGCCTTCATGCTTGAGCTTTGGCGCTGCATCGGTCCTGACCAGGACATCCCTGCCGGTGATGTGGGTGTCGGTGGCCGTGAGATCGGTTTCCTGAATGGTATGTACCAGAAACTCGCCCGTCAGTACCACACTGGTGTCCTGACTGGCAAGGGCGCTACTTGGGGCGGTTCCATCCTTCGTCCTGAGGCCACAGGTTTCGGCGCTCTGTATTTCACCCAGCACCTTCTCGAGAAGGCCGGCAAGGACATCGTCGGCAAGAAGGTCGCCCTCTCCGGATTCGGAAATGTCGCTTGGGGTGCCGCCACAAAGGCCCGCGAGCTTGGTGCCGTCGTCGTCGCGATTTCCGGACCGGACGGTGTCTGCCATATTCCTGAGGGAATTACCCCTGAGATGATCGACTACATGCTTGACATGCGCGCCTCGAACCGTAACAAGGTTGAGGATATGGCCACGAAGTTCCCTGGCAAGGCTGTCTTCACACCTGGCAAGAAGGCTTGGAGCATTCCTGTGGACATCGCCCTTCCTTGCGCTTTCCAGAACGAGCTCAGCGAGGCTGACGCCAAGGAGCTTGTCGCTAATGGTTGCTGGTGCTGCTGCGAGGTTTCGAACATGGGTTGCCAGCCTGACGCTATCCGTTATTTCCAGGAGAATGGCATCCTCTTCGCCCCTGGTAAGGCTGTCAATGCCGGTGGTGTCGCCACTTCTGGTCTTGAGATGACCCAGAACGCCGCCCACATCAGCTGGTCGGCCCAGGAAGTCGATGACAAACTCCACTGGATCATGAAGAGCATCCACGAGCAGTGCGTCAAGTACGGAACCCGTCCTGACGGTACTGTCGACTACGTCAAGGGAGCCAACATTGCCGGTTTCATGAAAGTCGCGCAGGCCATGCTTGAGCAGGGTGTGATCTAAAATATTTATTAGTGATTGAAACGGGCGAATCGGGTTATCCGATTTGCCCGTTTTTATTTTATAATGCTTATATTTGCAGGATATAAGGAAAGATAATAATTGAATTAAAATAATATCTGAAATGGCTGAAACAACAATTGAACCAGCTGGGAAGAAGAAACTCAATGTGAAGTTTTGTGTTCTTCTTCCAATTGTCCTCGTGGTTACGCTTTTCCTTTGGTGCGTGCCTGTGTCTTTTTTTGGTATTGATGGCCTTACTGTGACCCAGCAGCGGGTGATCGCCCTTTTCGCCTTCGCCGCATTGATGTGGATCTTTGAGGTCATTCCCAACTGGACCACTTCGCTTCTTGTCATCGTGATTGCCTTGCTGACCCTTTCCGACAAGGGTCTGGGATTCCTATGTGACCAGAAGTTCGGCCAGCTTGTGAGTTACAAGAGCATAATGGCATCATTCGCGGATCCTGTTGTGATGCTCTTCCTCGGAGGTTTTGTCCTTGCTATCATGGCAGAGAAATACGGCCTTGATGTGACTATGGGACGTGCCCTGCTGAGCATTTTCGGCACGAAACCGAAAATTGTCCTCCTGGGCTTCCTTATTGTCATCTCGGTTTTCTCGATGTTCATGAGCAACACCGCCACCGCCGCCATGATGCTTGCTTTCCTTGCTCCCGTGCTGTCTACACTCCCTTCAGATGACAAAGGCAAGGTCGGCCTCGCTTTGTCCATCCCGGTGGCAGCCAACCTTGGTGGTATCGGAACGCCTATCGGCACCCCGCCCAACGCCACCGCGGTCCGTTTCCTCGCTGAGGCCAACGCTGAGATCTCATTCATGGACTGGATGGTCCACATGATCCCATACGTGATCATCATGATCCTCATCGCCTGGCTCATCCTCCAGTGGTTCTTCCCCTTCAAGACTCAGAAGCTTGTGCTTGAGATTCCCGCTAATAAAAAAGAAAAGAGCTGGAAGTCCACTGTCGTGTGGGTCACCTTCATAGGAACCATCCTTCTCTGGATGACTGAGAGCATCACCAAGATCAACTCCAATATCGTTGCCCTTATTCCTCTGGGCGTTCTGACCGCCTGCGGAATATTCACCAAAGAAGACATCAAGGAAATCAACTGGAGCGTCCTGTGGCTCGTCGCCGGTGGATTCGCCCTCGGTACTTGCCTTCAGGGCACTGGCCTGGCGAAGGTTCTCATCTCCGCCATTCCGTTCGGTTCCATGCCTGTGGTCCTGGTGCTTGTTGTCGCCGGTCTTGTGTGCTACTTCCTCTCCAACTTCATCAGCAACTCCGCGACCGCGGCTCTGCTGATCCCTATCCTGATCGTGGTTGCCGAGGGTATGGCAGATCCTGAGGCTGCCAATAACGCCGAGTTCCTCGCCCTCGGAGGCTCAAAGGCCATGATAGTGTTCATCGCTTGCTGCGCCTCGATCGCGATGTTGTTCCCGATCTCAACCCCTCCTAACGCCATCGCCGCTTCCACAGGTCTTGTCGAGACCAAGGATATGGCCAAGGTCGGTCTTTTGATCGGAGTCATTGGATTCCTTCTCGGATTCTTCTGGCTTTCCAAGTTGTTCCCTTTCGCTTAATACAATAGATAATGAAAAGAATCATCACAATTGCCGTCACATTGGTCATGGCTTTGACCCTTGGCGCGCAGGAAAAGCCCGCGAACCTCAAGTTCTATGGCTTTATCCGTAACTATTTCGCTTTTGACACTCGCGAGAGTGTCTCCGGAACAGAGGATTTCTTCTACTATGTTCCTAAAGACAAGAACATGGTGAATGATGTTGACCTCAACGCTCATCCGAGTTTCCGTTTCGCCGCATTGACATCTCGTCTCGGTCTTGATATCCAGGGCTATGAGTTTGATGGTTTCAAAGTCACAGGTAAGATCGAAGGTGACTTCTATGCTGGTGTCTCTGGAGTGACCGGTACCGCCCAGTTCCGTCTCCGCCAGGCTTTTGCCACAATCGGCAAAGGTGACTGGAAGTTGACAGCCGGACAGGCTTGGCACCCGATGGCAGCCGACATGCCGGATGTGTTCTCGCTGAACACCGGCGCGCCCTTCGGCCCCTTCTCCCGTACCCCGCTCGTCAAGTTTGACCTCAGCTTGTCAGAGTCCATCTCGTTGACCGCTGCCGGAATCTGGCAGATGCAGTACACCTCGGCCGGACCTGAAGGAGCGTCAGCCAATTACATCAAATACGGCATGACTCCAGAGGCTTACCTTGGGGTGAACTTCACAACCGGAGGCTTCACCGCCAGAGTCGGAGGTGATCTCCTCTCCATCAAGCCTCGTTGGAATGACGGCAAGCAGAAGGTAAGTGACAGGATCACAACTATTTCTCCTTTCCTTTTCCTTCAGTATAAGAGCGGCTTGTTCTCGGCTAAGCTCAAGACCATCTTCGCCCAGGCTGGAGAGCACATGAACCTCAATGGAGGCTATGGTATTTCCAAGGTCAACGATGACGGCAGCTATGAGTACACTCCTACCCAGAACTCTTCGACTTGGGTCAGCCTCATGTATGGCAAGAAGACCCAGGCTATCCTGTTCGGAGGTTTTGTCAAGAACTTCGGAACGATCGAGCAACTTTATGGCTACAAAGATGGCTACGCTCCCGCTTCCAACTTGTATTTCAGCAAGAACAGTTTCTCGAACATGAACGCTATGTGGAGACTTACTCCTACTGTCATCCACAACATCGGAAAGTTCTCTTTTGGTGTTGAATATGAACTCACTAGCGTCCAGTATGGTGACTACAAGACAGTCGGTGGCGTGAAGAGCCTCGGTGACTGGGGCCTTGCTCATGATAACCTCCACTGGATCACCAACCATAGGGTCCAGGGTCTTGTGAAATTCACTTTCTAAACTACTTATCTAAATATGGCTATGAAAAAGTCTTTGATAATTATTCTTACTACCTTAGCCGCTCTCTGGGCCACCGACTCTATGGCCCAGAGGCGTAAGGTGGAAAAAGATAGTAAGTTTACTCCTTACGGTTTCTTCCGTACAGCGGCGATTTTCGATACTCGTGATTCCAAGGCCGGATCCGAAGACATGTTTTATTTTCGTCCTCTTGACCATACTTTCAATTTTGAAGGTCAGGACATTTATAACAGCATGTCCCTTAAGAGCTATGCGATCACCACTAGGCTGGGAGTGAATGTTACCGGGTACCGTTATGGTGCCATGAAGGTTGACGGCAAGATTGAGACGGATTTCTACCTTATGAACGGAAATACCGCCTCGCTGAGGCTTCGCCACGCTTATGTCGACATCTATTTCGACAAGCTCGGCTACATGGAGAACAAGTTCTCGTTCAAGGTCGGCCAAAGCTGGCATCCGATGGCGGAGGACTTGCCTTATTGTGTGAATATTGAGACTGGAGCTCCGTTCACACCTTTCAACTGGAGTCCTCAGTTGATGATCGAATACACTTTCGCCGACAGGATCCACTACACTCTAGGGGCACTTTATCCCATGCAATTCCTGCCCACGGGCCCTCTGGGTGAAAGTGAGACCTACATTAAATACGGGCTTATCCCCGAACTTTATGGAGGCATGTCCTACACCGGCAAGCATTTCACCGCCAAGGCAGGTGTCGATTTCGTCGGTCTCAAACCGAGGTGGCGTACTTTGACGCGTGATTATGTCAGTGAAGATTGGTATGACAGAGGAACCAAGGTCAAAGACCGCCTGTATATGTTCAGCCCGTTCGCTTACCTTCAGTTCGAGAAGGGGATGTTCAAGATCAACGCCAAGTCTGTCTTCGCCCAGGGTGGTGACCACTTGCGCCTCATGGGTGGTTATGCCTTGTATGACTGGCGTGACATCTATGATTACAAATACACACCTCTTCGCTCCACTGTGTCTTTCCTTTCATTCAGCATAGGGAGAAAGCTGCAGTTCATGTGCATGGGAGGCTATATGAAAGCTCTCGGCACGGCGCACAACCTTTCCGTCGATGAGGAAGGATACTGCCGCTCGGAGGACATTTACTATTCTTCAGCCGGGGATAAAGGCATCGCCCAGATGTACCGTGTGACCCCTACTATCGCATTCAACGCAGGTAAGCTGACATTGGCTGTGGAATACAATAACACCAGCGTCCAGTACGGCCTGTCGACCAAACTGGACAACTACGCCATACCCCGTGAAAATCTCCATTGGGTGACTAATCACAGGGTGATGGGCGTTGTAAGATTCTCTCTTTAAGCTATTTCAGGAAACGATCAGCGAAGCTGATGTATTGCTGCCAGTCGTAGAGCCGTACGTTGTGCTCTCCTCGGCGGATGTGGTGACCCATCCTTCCGACGACCACTGGGTGCTCGATCTCCGGAACATTCCGGTCGGTTATTCCTTCGTAGCCGAAAAGGTTATAGACTGAAGCCGCTCCTACAAGGCTGAAATATTCCCCGACAGGGTCCGCCCAATCGTCCTCGCTGGCACTTGCCACATAGACAGGACGGGGAGCTATCATCGCGATCAGCTCGTGCTGGTCCCAGGGCATCTTTTCCTCACGGCCATTGTAGGCTTTGTAGTTGTCGCAGAACCAGTGGGGGAAGTTCCGGTTGATCACTTCCAGCGTCTCTCCATGTTTTCTACGAGCGATGGCTGCTCCGGAACATCCTGAATCATTGGATATTACCAGGGCGAATCTTTGGTCGGTGGCCCCTGCCCATAGAGATGTCTTTCCAAGCCTTGAGTGGCCGATGACAGCCACCTTCTTGGCGTCAATCTCCTTTTGCGTCTCCAGAAAATCAAGGCACCTTGACAGCCCCCAAGCCCATGCGGAGATTGTCGCCCAAGACTCTCCATTGCGGGGCTTGTCTCCGTCCATCAATTTATGGACCCCATTGTGGAAGCCGTCATGGAAGTCCGGATCGACGTCATTGTAGCAGAATGTGGCGACAGCGTAACCGTGTTTCAAGATGTACTCGTACTCCCAGCGGTGCCCGTTGGTGTTCCGCTCTTCAATCTGATAGCCAGGAGCGAAGGTCGCGACCTTATCCGGAGAAGGCAGCATGACATACGGGTCTGTTGTTGTGGCGTGGTTCCCCTTGAAATTCGCTCCCAGGAATGCCGGGACCGGACCTTTGCGATCATTGGGAATATACATCAGGAGGGTCAGGTAATACTTCTCCTCTTTGTCGAAGCTTATCTTCACCTGTTTCCTGGTGGCCAGTCCACCAAAGGCCTCGGGGCTTTCCTCGAGGACAGCGAAATGAAGGTCAGGAGCCTGCCCCGGTTCCCTTCCAAACATTTGGGAACGAAGCATTTCCATTAATTCTGGCCGGCGCTCCTTTATCCATTGGCGTTTGGTCCGGACAGTCCTGCCATCTTCCATCTTAAGCGGATCCGGAAGTTCGTAAGGATTATCCTGGGCATTAGCTGAATATGACAAGACCATCATGATAAGGGTTACGGTTGTAATAGTTAAATGTCTCATATGATTAGGAATAATGATTACTTGTATAGAATGGAAACCCCATCTGGAATGTCAGTCTTCGCCCTTGAAGCTATGCTCTTTGGGACCAATACGAACTTGAACATTCCGGAACCGTATCTATAAGGATAGACCGTGACACTCTCGAGCTGGGGGCTTTGGCTGAAATCCAGGCCTCGTATCCCGTCTATGAACTGGAAATCGACACTCCTCAGATTAGGAAGCGGCTCCAATGACATGCCTTCCTCAAAAGTCGCGAGTTGGACTTTCAGGTTTTTAATACTGTCGCAACCTTCAACGACCAGATGCTTAAGTGTGGAACAATTCGCTCCGAAATAACCGTTCACAAGGATAAGATCCTCAAGGCTGGGATTGTCGCGGATAATGGCCCGTTCCAATTTCTCCCCATCGTTGAAATCAACTGATCGCAACGATGGGCAGCCTGTCACTTCTATCGAAGTGATGCTGGAAGGAAGCCATGGCCCCAATTCGATCCTTTCGATAGAAGGATGGTCAGTCAGTTTCAAATCCAGGTTTGAATAATGGACATACTCCTGAAGGATCCTCAGTACTTCCATGTTTGGGATACACCCGAATCCATCCAAAATGGTTATGGGCCTCTCATAATACTCCAATTCAATCGTGACTGTCCTGACGGATTCGAGATCCTGCTTGGAAAGGTTCCCGTCCATATTCCGGTCATAATGCTCCAGCATGTATCTATAAAAGGATGGATCGCTGAAACCGTCACCTTGGATGATCTGTATGTTTACCGGATTACCGTCAGGAGCCGAGAGGCGCAAATTGCCTGTTCTGTTGAGAAGAGAGTCATACCTTTCTATTGACAGTTCGATCTTGTCAGAGCCGATCCTTTCCAAGGATATCCAATTATCATCGATATTGACAACTGGAGGCCCGCATCTGAAAGGGATCTCAAGATGTGTGGTCTCTCCGCTTATCCTGTAGGTGTCTTTATCTAGTACGACTCCATCCCCACTGTGATTTTGGAAGACTTGGATAGAGGCTCTTTCGCCAACGTCCGATACAAACTCAACCAAACAACCGCGCTCGAGACCGTTGTTCTCATCAAGTGTCAAAGTGAGATCTGTGCCGATGGAAGACGTGGCACTTCCGGAGGAAGGGACTATCCTGCACCAGGATTCCGAACTTGTCGCTCTCCAGGATACGGGAGAGGAGATAGTAACAGTGACATTATTCCCGGAGGAAACAGTCTCAACCGCTACGGGATCCACGGTAAACGGTATCGTGGGATCTTTCTCCGAGCAGGAGATCAGGACGGATATCAAAACCGCCAGGATAACGCTTCTCTTAGTCATTCTTGATTCCATGCCATGAAAACGCCAAACCGATCGATGCATTCAGAGAGGGAATCAGGATACCTTTGGAAGGACTGTATACCTGGTCGGCATATATTCTTGCTTGAAGGACAGTCCGGGTGTATAATCCACTCAGAGCGAATGAATACCTGTTCCTTAGTGTATAATCAAGCCGTACCCCCTCTATGACCGACATTCCTTGTACCGGGTCAGGCTTGAAGAAGATGCTTTTGCTGCCAAGGCGTCCGAACACGGACAGGCGGGTGTCATCCTGTTTGAGGAAGATATATCCAGGGCCGATACTCCAGCCGAAGCTGTCCAAGAACTGTCCTTTGCTTCCGGAACCGCTTATGCCCGGAATGTCTCCTTTATATGTTCCACGTCCGAAAACGACTCCGGCGTCAAAATAAAACCTGTCGTAGATTATCTCCAGATCCGTCCCTGCTGAAATGAAAAGGGATCCAAGGCGCGCCATGTCTCCGGTAGGTACCGATCCGCCAAGATTCAACGAGACGCCAACACCGAATTTTGAGGGTGAACATGGAAAAGCTGTTATGTCAAAAGAATCCTTCCCGGGGGGGATGACCGTAAAGCCTTCATCGCCGGACAGCCGTTCCTCGTCTTCACGGATTCTCTGGGCAGCCCACTTGGTCAGTTCCTTCGGTGATAACCGAGAAGTCAGAAGGCTGTCACGCAAAGCCCTTCCGATCCATTCTGCCTGGTTGAAAAAGTCTTGTTGCTTTCGGAGATTCTCGTCCGTGATGCGGGACTTCCCGACAAAGGAGTTAGCGGGAACTGCAATAGTCCTTATTTCAAGGTATTTATAGGTGGTTTTCCCTGACTTTACAACAGAATAATCCCTGACCCATGATACCGAAAGATTCGGTTTGGCGTCCAAGGAGTCCGACAAGGTAAAATCCTTCCATGTCAGCGGGCCATCCGACCAGTATCTATAGTGGTCCTGCCCAAAACAAGGAATACAAGCCAAGAGGCCTGTCAATATGAGTAATAACGCATTTCTCATCTTGCCTCCTTTTCCCAGACATATTTGAAGTGAATATTCCTTTCCATGAATCGCCCATGTCCGAACATCTCGACCGCATCGCAGGCTGAAATCGTGACTGCGCCACCCTTGAGGGATGCTTCAGTGATCCTCTTAGGGACTGCTCCGCTGCTGAAATCAAACTCATAGATTCCCAGCGCGGTATTCCAGTTCAGCGGGATGATGCAGCGGCGGTAGTCGATATTACCTTCAAAATCCATTTCTGGAAAAGTGGAATCGAAGAACCATCGGCCGTCTGATTGGTAGATCTCGGCGGACAGGATTTCAGAAGGTGACAAGCTGGAGGTGGGAATATCCTCATTCTCCCACACGAAAGATGACAGCGAGTAATTCCCCTTGATAAGCTCCATGTGATCTTCTCTCATGCGTTCAGCCACGCACCCATTGACGAGTACATGAAAGGCAAGAGCCACGAAGAGATATGCTATTTCCCTCATTTCTGTTTAGTCGTTACTCCCATTCTATGGTTGCCGGTGGTTTGGAGGAGATGTCGTAGACGACCCGGTTGACTCCCTTGACTTTGTTGATGATCTCGTTCGAGACATCGGCGAGGAAGTCGTACGGGAACCGGAACCAGTCCGCGGTCATCGCGTCGGTGGAGACCACAGCCCTGAGGGCGACCGGATTCTCATAAGTCCTCTCGTCACCCATCACTCCGACGCTCTTGACAGGAAGAAGGATGACCCCAGCCTGCCAGATGGCGTCATAAAGGTTGGCGGCCTCAAGCCTCGGATCAGAGGCGGAAGGAAGATGGAGGGCGGAACAGTCATATTTCCGAAGACCTTTGATGAATATGTCATCAGCCTCCCGGAGCACATCCAGTTTCTCTTTAGTGATCTCTCCGATGATCCTGACGGCGAGTGAAGGTCCGGGGAACGGATGTCTTCCGACGAGTTCCTCTTTAATGCCGAGAGCCCTACCGACCCTCCTGACCTCGTCTTTGAAAAGCATCCTCAGGGGCTCGACAATCTTGAGGTTCATCTCTTCAGGCAATCCGCCGACATTATGATGGGATTTGATCTTTGACTCGATCCCTTCAATCCCGGCGGATTCGATTACATCCGGGTAGATTGTGCCCTGGGCGAGGAAGCGAGCGCCTTCTATCTGCCGGGCATATTCATCGAAAGTCTCAACAAATAGTTTCCCGATGATTTTCCTTTTTGCTTCCGGCTCTGTAACCCCGGCGAGCCCATTTAGGAAAACTTCTGAGGCATCAGCGCCGATGACGTTGAGGTTCATGTCTTTGTAGGTGGCAAGAACGTCTTCGTACTCGTTTTTCCTCAGCAGGCCGTTGTTCACGAATATGCATGTGAGATTGTGTCCGATGGCTTTGTTGAGAAGGACTCCGGCGACAGTCGAGTCCACTCCACCGCTAAGACCGAGGATCACCTTATTGTCTCCGATCTGTTTTTTCAGCGATGCGACGGTCGTCTCGATAAAAGAATCCGGTGTCCAGTCACCCTTGCATCCACACACCCCGAACGCGAAATTGCCTAGAATCTTAGATCCTTCAGTCGTGTGGAATACTTCCGGATGGAACTGGACCGCATAGGTCGGCTCGCCATCGAATGAGTAAGCCGCATTGGTCACGCTCTCGGTCGAGGCTATGATCCTGGCTCTGTCCGGAAGGACTGAGATCGTGTCTCCGTGAGACATCCAGACTTGGGACCGAGTGGGAAGACCTTTTAGTAGAAGTGATTCCGGATCAACTACTTCCAGCATTGCCCTGCCGTATTCCCTGGCAATGGAACCCTCCACCTTGCCACCGTATTTATGGGCGAGGTACTGGGCGCCGTAGCATATTCCCAGAAGGGGATATTTCCCTTTGATCCCATCCAGGTTGACCTGGGGAGCGTTTTTGTCCCTCACGGAACATGGGCTGCCGGACAGGATGACTCCCTTGACGGAAGGGTCAAGGTCGGGAACCTTATTGAAAGGGAAGATCTCGCAGTAAACGTTCAATTCACGCAGACGCCGGCCGATCAACTGGGTGACCTGTGAGCCGAAGTCGAGGATAATGATTCTCTCTGTCATTTGGGGTGATTGTTTCCATTACAAAAATAATATAAAAACGTCAGACTGAAAAAATATGCGACGAATGAATATTTTATGAAAATTTATGCATATCTTTGCAAAGTTTTGAATATTTATCGGATGAAGAGCAAGGTTGAAAGACACAGAATCATTCGGAAGGTGGTCGGAGAAGGGAAGATCGCCAGCCAGGAAGAGCTTGCCGCTATTCTTGAGGGTAATGGCATTCAGGTGGCCCAGGCGACCCTGTCTCGGGACATCAGGGATTTGGGTATAACTAAATTTCATGACGGCGAAGGCTATTATTACAGTCTTCCACTTTCATCTGCCCAGCATCAGCGGGTAGCTATGCCAGGGCTGTCCAGCAGTGTTGTCAGCCTTGAGTTCTCAGGGCAGCTGGCTGTTATCAAGACTTTGCCGGGCCATGCCAACATGGTCGCAGCTGTGATCGACGGGGGAGCGCTGGCTGAGGTCGCCGGGACGATAGCTGGTGACGACACGATCCTGCTCGCCGTCAGGGAGGGCGTTTCCCGCGACTCTCTCTCCTTATCGCTCGGAAGATTGCTTGGAGCTCTCGTGAGCAAACGTATTAATTGATTATAATTTCCACACAGATATGAAACTGGAAGACATTACGATAGAAGTGGCCTCAGACAGACATCTTGTCTATGTCGACAGGATACTGGAATCCATCGAGGAGGCCGCCAAGGTCCGCGGGACCGGAATCGCGAGCAGGAAGCCTGAGTACATTGCCAGGAAAATGCAGGAAGCGAAAGCTGTGATAGCTCTTCACGGGGAAGATTTCGCCGGGTTCAGCTACATCGAGACTTGGGAGCATAAAAGCTATGTGACGACTTCCGGACTGATCGTCAGGCCTGAGTTCCGTGGACTCGGTATCGCCAAGAAGATCAAGGATTTGACATTCTCGCTCGCAAGGACACGTTGGCCTAACGCCAAGATATTCAGCCTTACGAGCGGAGCCGCTGTCATGGCGATGAACACCAGGCTCGGATACAAGCCGGTAACATTCGCCGACCTTACCAATGACGAGGCTTTCTGGAAAGGTTGTGAGGGATGTGTCAATGTTGACATCCTGAAGAGGACGGACAGAAAGTACTGTATTTGCACCGGTATGCTCTTCGATCCTGAGGAGCATCTTCCTGCCAAGATCCCGCAGGAAGTGCTGGACCGGATAGCTAAATTGGATAAAGAAGAAAATATAAACGATTGACAAATATGGCAAAAAAGAAAGTAGTGGTCGCCTATAGCGGCGGTCTGGATACCTCCTTCACAGTCATGTACTTGACCAAGGAGATGGGTTATGAGGTCTATGCGGCATGTGCGGACACGGGAGGTTTCAGCCCTGAGCAGCTGGCGGATAACGAGAAACGGGCCATCGAGCTTGGCGCCAAGGAATATGTTACCCTTGATGTGACCAAGGAATATTATGACAAGAGCTTGAAATACATGATTTTCGGTAACGTCCTCAGGAACGGGACCTATCCGGTCTCAGTGTCCTCTGAGAGGATATTCCAAGCTATGGCCATCGCCCGTTACGC